>PVML01017403.1_pt1 | contig 43554 bp, 40 predicted proteins | sample 1853371 | NCBI WGS metagenome assembly PVML01 (sample SAMN08533508, study PRJNA380276) | Human gut metagenome, whole genome shotgun sequencing project. | isolation source: participant 1, chromium library | host: Homo sapiens | collected 2017 | reverse complement strand
AAGGTTATTCACTGTTCAGTTATCAATGTTCTTTGTTGTTTTCAGCAACTCTGATATATTATCACAATCATCTTTGCTTGTCAACAACTTTTTCTTTTTATTTTGCTCCGCTCTGAAGTGGTTTGTTATCACTTACTTGCGACAACTCGTTAATAATAACAAACCACAATTCATTTGTCAACATCTTTTTTGACAAAAAATTACATTTCTTTTTGTTGAAAATCACCATTCTATCTTCATCTTACAAGTGACATCGCCATTCTGCGGTAAGTATGCCTTTTTCCACGGATTGCAACGCTGTATGCCGTAATATTTTCCGGCAGTGCCATTCCCATGTACCCACTATCTCCTATATGATGGATGTCTGCACCTGCCATTTTACACATCAATGCGATCTGTCGGATTGTTTCTTCGTCCGCTCCTTCCTGGGAAGTTCCAATTGTAGTCATCGCAAGTACACCTTTTTCATGTGCGGTTTTGATCAATTCAGCTGCATGCTCCATGGTAAATCCCGGAACAGTACCAGGTGCCGGAAGTAAAAGGACATCTGCCCCTGCTTCAATAAATGTCTCAGCATCTTCTTTTGTCAGTATTTTTTCTCCTGCTTCTGAGAGAATGCCGGATGCATGCATTTTTCCTGCTGTCAGGATCACTCTGTCGCCGACTGCCTCGTTTAAATCAGCTAATGCCTTTGTAATTGCCCTGTTATCAACGCCAACACCCGGATTTCCGGTAAGAACGATCATGTCAACGCCCATGTCTGCTGCTTTTTTTGCATTTTCCACGGTTGCGCGCCGTCCTTCGGTAAGACTCCACACCGATTTTTCTCCATCATTGCGGACTGCCGCCGGTTCTAAATTAATTGCAACCATCCTTCCGGTCAGACGTTTGACCTCATGTATAGTATCTTCCGGGGCAACTTCCGGTAATCCATTGATCACAGGATGATCCACGTCAAAAATATTCAGCATGATAATATCCGCACCAAGAGAAGTTACAAATTCTGCATTTGTAATATTTACGAGCATTGGTGTCACTGTACCGATCGTCTCTGCTGCAAGCACTCTTCCTTCGCTGTCCGCAATGGACTGTAATAATTCTTTTTTATGATAGGCAGCCAGTTCTCTGGCTGAACAGTCAATATATCTTTTTCCCATTCCTTTTTCCTCTTTTCTGCCTGATGCAAAATGTCTCTGCTTTAAAATTTTCACTGTGCCTTCTGTGCAAACTCTGTGAAATATCTTTTATTTCTCTCATATTTCACATTCTCTGCATTTTCTAACACTTTATTGCGATACTCTTCTATTTTCTGCGATGTTATAAAGGAAATCTCCTGCGGCTGATCATACTTTCCCATATAAGAAAAAGATATATTTTCCTGCTCTTCCATGGATTTATAATTCATATATATGGTATAATCCTCATAACCGTTTACCATCTCCCAATAAATCCCGTAATCTTCTCCCTGCAGATGATACAGATTTAAATAGTCATGCAGACTGTCAAACTCCCTGTCAATATACTTTTCCTCACACCTTGATTTATAATATTCCTTTCCTGAATATTTCACATGATCACTGATTTCTCCTGGTAATGCCATTGCAATTACTATAAAATTAAATACCACGATCACTGACACTATGCATTTTATAACAAAAGGGAACACTTTTACGCTGTAATCTCCAGTTTCATCCCGAAAAGAAAAGGTGATATTAATTTTCTTCATATTCCCACCCCTTTCTCTCAAAAATTATTTTTACAAAAGTTTCCTCCTCATCATAATATCGATCGCACTTTACAAATTCATTCACTTCTTCCTCTGTCATTTCCAAAGTCCCCATTAATGTTGCAATCGTATTCTGCTGGATTTCACTGAAATATTTCTGGTTTTCCTGAAATTCAATTTCACTGATACGATAATCATCCTGAAGCAAAATTTCATGCGCATAGTATAGGATATCTTCCACTTCATATGCCCTTGGCGTTTTGTCACTTTCCCAGTCAGACTTCTCCCTTAAATCCATCACATCTTCTATAAAATGGCTGTATCTATCATAGATATCTACACGTTCTGTATACTTTTCATACCCGTCCTCTGCATAAACTTCATACTCATGCAGATACGCATCCAACGCTGCATTATCTCCCGTCTTGAAAATTTCTTCTGCTGCTTCTACCGATGCTGATCTTTTCTGATGTTCTGTATGCTTTTCATCCACATAGCCTAAAATGAAAAAGACAAGAAATAAAACAACAAGAAGTACAACTGCCAGCAAAAGAATGATATTCATAATTTTATTAGCAACATAAAGCGGCATGGAATGTAACACTTTTGCTTTGGTAAGAAGTGTTTCTTTTCTTGTTTCGTCTTCCTCCTTTTCCCATTCCATACCAAGTTTATTTGGCTCTCCACAATAAGGACATTTTGTCTCTCTGGCTGGATAATCATATCCACACTTTGAACATTTCATATACTTTACTCCATTTTGTCTTTTAATCGGCTGATTGCAAGTTTCTGTAACGCTTCTGTAATCTGATCTTTATCATCGTAAGTCAACCCACCGGCTTTATCTATGCAGGACTTTATCTCATCCTCAGATATCTCGTAGTGTTCCTTCATATAATCATAACAATATTCTTTGTAATATGCCACAGCATCCTCTTCCTCATACTTGTAATATGCGTCCGCTGCCTCCTGACATTCATTTAATATACTAACGATGTAACTGATGTTGCTCAATGCATCTGCCTTATCATTCTCTACGATCCATTGCAGATAAGAATCATCCTCGTCATTCAGATAATTCAAATAACGCTGCATTCCCGCAATCTCTGTATATTTATCAAAATAAGACTGATAGGTATATTCCACTGTTTTCAGATATTCACAGATTCCCTCATAATCTCCGCTCTGATACAGGCTTTCTAATTTTTCCAGATTCTTCTGTTCTACCCGATAAGATACTTTATGGGAAATACTGGAAACAATAAATACAATGATACAGATCACTGCAACCATTATCACTGCTGCTATCCCAAGCTTTGCTGTCCACGACATTCCTTTGCCAGCCACTTTTTCCGGCATTTCCTTCCACCGTTTTTTTTCACGTTCCAGCTCATTCATCATGTCCTCATGCACCTGGACAGATTTGCCAAAGTTATCCCCACCACAATAAGGGCAGCGATCCTGCTCATCATCATATTCCGCCCCACAGTTTTTACAGATTATCATTGGTTCGTTTTCCCCCTATTTATAACAATGCTTTCTTACAAAATAGTAACATACCACCTGCATTACGATTGTTGCAATCCACGATGCCGGATAGGAAATAAACAGAAAATACAGTGATCTGTGCTGTGGAAAAAATGCAAAAATCCACAGAACACGCATTCCGACAGTTCCGATAATAGACAATACCATTGGCACTGCGGAATATCCCATTCCACGCAGTGCACCCGGAAAAAGATCCATAATACCGCACAGAAAATATGGAACTGTCGTGATGGATAAAATCTCAACACCACATTGGATCACGTCTGCTTCCTCTGTATAAATCTGTAATATTTCCGCTCCGAAAAAATACGCCCCGCATCCTAAAACAAGTGCTGCTCCCACCGATAAAATCATACAGTCGATCAGTACGCGGTCCATTCGTTTATACTTTCCAACACCAAAATTCTGACTTGTAAAACTCATACATGCCTGTGTCACAGAATTGATGGAAACATACAAAAATCCCAGAATATTGTTTGCTGCCGTGTAACCTGCCATCGCGGTTGAACCGAAAGAATTAACTGACGATTGTAGTAATGCATTAGAAAAATTGATGACGGTACTCTGTATGCCTGCCGGAATTCCCACCTGAAAAATCTGTTTCAGGTAATAGCCTTTCATAGAAAGTTTTGAAAAAGAAAGTTTATAACTTCCCTCTGTTCTGCAAAGACAGGTCAAAACCAGCACACAGGAAACCATCTGGGAAAACACGGTGGCGATTCCAACTCCCGCAACTCCAAGTCCAAATACAATCACTAATACCATATTTAAGCCTGCGTTGATCACTCCTGCGATGATCAGAAAATACAATGGTCTTTTTGTGTCACCCACTGCACGGAGAATCGCCGCACCATAATTATACAGCATAAAAAACGGCATTCCCATAAAGTAAATCCGCATATAAAGCGTCGACAGTCCGATCACATCTTCCGGTGTTCCCATTAATTCCAATGCCCCTTTGGAAAAAACAAGCCCAACAAACGCCATGAGAATTCCGCTGATCAGTGCAAGCGTGATGGAGGTATGTACGGTCTCTGACATTTCCTCCTTGCGTCCGGCAGCAAAAAATCTTGCTGCAAGCACGTTTGCCCCAAGTGAGATTCCAATAAAAAGATTGGTAAAAACATTGATCAGTGCCGTTGTGGAACCGACTGCTGCAAGCGCTTCACTTCCACTGAATCTTCCCACAACAATAATGTCCACTGCATTGAACATTAACTGTAAAATGCCAGACAGCATCAATGGCAGTGCAAACGAAACCAGTTTATCCATTATGGAACCGTTGCACATATCAATTTCGTATTTATTACTTTTCAAAAAAATTGCTCCTCTCTACTTTTTATCTTCCTGTAACTTAAGACCCGGAAGGAATTTGAATGATTAATTTCTGTCCATCTTTTTCCATCATTGTCAATACTGGAATATGTTTTTTCCGCAGCTGATGTACGATTGGATATGTCTCAAACACATTTCCTTCCACATATACTGCCTCCGGCTTCTGTTTTAAAATCCGTTTCAGATTCTCTTTGACTTCGTTTTTCCACTGCTGCTTGTCCATCGCTGCTTCACCGTAAATTCCATCCACTGTAAGCTCTGGGAGCTGCATAAAATCCATATGTATCACCGTTGCCTCCTGCATTCCCGGAAGCTGCTTTAACAGCGGATCTATACAGGAATCCCCGCCGAGATTTACGATTGTCGGATTTTCATGATATAACTCCATGCTGATACGGCAGGCTTTCACCGCGTCCTCTAACATTCCCACCGTCATAAGAAATCCTCCCTTATGACAAAATCCTGCACTCTGTAATCCGGTAACCTGTTCCAATTCTTCATTTTCAAGACCAAGCCACTCTGCCGGAAAACTGCATTTGTAATTCATGGAATATTCCTTCTTCTGTGGTTGTATACAGTATCCACCACGATTGGATGGGAATATGACAAATGCAATCTCCGTCTCCGACAACCGCTTCTGACACGGCACAAACTCCGGTAAAATCAGAATCTTTGCATCTTCGCTGTCCCTTTTACCAGATGTAACCGCCTGCCGGTGTTCTTCTAAAATCTCCTCCACGCGCCTGTCTGCCCGCTCATTTCCGCGATAACGCTCAAATTTGTTTTCAAGGATCATGCCTGCAACGCTTACTGCCTGAAAAAATGCCTCATCATTTCCACCCTGTGCATCCCAGGTCGGATTGAAATTGCCAATCAGGTTTGCAAGCTCATTTTTCTCCCCCGTGTTATCATTATGATCCAGCGGCTGCACAAAAGCCTCGTCAAACTCCTCTGCCAGCTCTTCCCCAAGGATCTCTGCACCGACTGCCTCCCACAACAATCCAAACGCAGCGTATGGCACACCGTTTTCCCGGACTCTGCTGTCCCTCTGATGATGGTCATACGCACCTCTTCCAATATCAAACACAATTCCATCGAAATCATCCGGCACACGATTTCCACGTAAAATCGTAATTTCCGGATTTATATAAAATAAAAGTGCTGCCGAAAACACATCATCCGCATGAAATTTTCCTCCATGCGTAAATGCCCTGGCATCTTTTTTCTTAATCTGCTCCATTAATTCGTTCATTGCAAAATTCTTCTTTCTTTTCTGTGATTATTCTGAAATTTCCTCGATCAAAACTTTTCTGTTTATTACGCCTTTTTTCAATTGCATGACATACACATGAAAATCCAGCGTATCCTTTGCGGTCGTAAACGGCTCTTCGTGCAGTACCTCCGCATGGATTCCCGCACGCTCCAATTCTTCTTTCCGTTTTTCTGCCCGCCCTAAAAGTTTCCCGATATTTTCATCCTCTTTTTCGCCAAAAGATCGATTAGGATAAACGGATGTCGCTTTTTTTAACCTCTCTGTGATCAGATCCACTACTTTTGCATGCGCATTCCGATGTAATAAAACTGCAAGACACCTTGCAACAACAGGATATGGATACCTTTCATAAAAATGTATCCATTTTTCAATTTTTCTGTCACCCACCTGCTCTGCCATCTCTTTCATCAAGGAAAATGCACCATCCGACGGTATCCATGGATTGTCTCGCGGCACAATGTACTGCTTTGAAACCGCCGGATAACAGGTATAATTCAGAGGTGGAAAATAGGCTAACTGCACGAGTTTTCGTTCTTCCTCATTGCAGACAGCCTCACCAAGATACTCATATTTATCCCATAATACCGCAATACGAAATTCCAGTTGCCGCAGATTTTCATAACCTTTTCTCCAAAAATGCGCAATATCACCATAATTATACAGATTTGTTTCCAGCTCCAGCGTTTTAAAAAGGATAGTGACAACACAATCCTCCTCTTCCTGTCGGACAACAAGTGCGTAATCATCCCCATCGCGATAAAAAGAGGCCTCAATAGCCCCTTCATAATCTTCTTTGTATGTACCTGTCATTCTTGCTTCCTTAAAAACAAGAAAGCTTTCTATCGTGTCATTCATCTGATATACCAGACGAATATCTGTTTTATCCGTGTTCTTTTCTTTTGCTCCTGTCTGATCCGGCAGCAAAAGTTCAAATTCATTCTGGCTTAACAGCCTTTTTAACATCTCAAATGTATCCAATGAGAGTCTCCTTTTTCCTGTTGCAATACTTTTTATTCATTATATAAAAATCCCTCCGGCTTGTCTATATGCGCAGCTTTCTTTTTATTGCCCTGCGCTTTTCGTCATGCCGTGAGGGATGAGTCGTAGCTGTCGTCCGCGATCTGGATGACAAATTCTTTTGTATAGCCTGCAATCTGCGGAATTTTTTTCTCGTCCAGCTGTTGTATAAAATCCATTTGAAATCCATGCATTTCAATGATTTTTTTTGCAATCGAAAGTCCTAGTCCGCTTCCACTTCCACTTTTTCTGGATACATCTCCTTTTGTAAATGGTTCAAATAAATGTTCCGCAAGCTCGCCCGGAATTCTCCTGCCACTATCTGCTACAAGAATATAAATGTATCCATTTTTCCGGTACATGCCAATCTTTATATGCGTACCACTCTCATTGTGCTTCATTGCATTATTCAAAAGATTCGTGATCACTCTGGAAAACTGGATTGAATCAACGGATACCGAAACCACTTCTTCCGGAATATCAATCTCGAATTCCATCCCTGCATCTTCAAAGTCTGCATAAATGAGTGCAGCATTTTCACGTAACAGTTCACTCAGATCTGTTTCTTTTCTGTCCAGTGAAAAACCTTCACTGTCTAATTTTACATACTCAAATAATAAATGGATCAGATCGTTCATCCTTGCCGACTTATTCTGTATTGCCTGCAAATACTCCAACTGTTTCTCCGGCTCCACCACCATTCCGTCTGCCAGTGCTTTTGCATAACCGTTAACCGTGGTCATCGGCGTTCTGAGATCATGTGCAATGTCTGATAGCATCAGATTTCTTTTACGGTCAAACTCTTTCTGTTCCTCCTCCCTCTCTCTCTGGATCTGACGAAACTCTTTAATCGTTATTTTTGCAAAACAAACTGCCCCTAACACATACGGGGTTAAAATTACCAACACTACTACAAAAGCAACCAGAAAAAGCAGAATTGCCTGCCCTCTGTTTAATTCATAAAAAGAAAAATTAGTTTTTCCAGCGGAAACGGTATGCATGAAATTTTTTTGCATTTGTTCCAAAGCCGCCTGTACCATCTCATGAAGCGGTGATGGAAACATTGCATTCAATGCTCCTAAGATCAGTAACATTAAAACTGCAGACAGGAAGAAGATCACGCCGGAGCCGAGCAAAAGCGGATTTTCTTCCACGCCCGGAAAAAAATATAGCAGTACGTTAGGCAGCACAAATCTGTTGACCAGAAAAGTCAACAGATATTCCACAACTCCAACAACTGCTAGTATTTCAATAAATTTTTTGATCAAAAACCACTGTAAATCATTCTGTTTCTTCATTTACTTCTCCAAGCGATATCCCAGACCACGGATTGTCTGAATATAAGCGGAAGGATTATCATCCAGTTTTGCCCGCAGCTTACTGATGCAGACCATAATGTTATTGTCTGCCACAATATAATCTTCCCCCCATCCATGTTCATAAATCTGCTGTTTTGTAAAGACTTTGCCCGGATGCTTCATTAACAGTTCCATGATGCGATATTCCACAGAGGTCAGCTGTATGATTTTGTCTCCTTTTTTCAGAGTACACGCGTCCTGATTCAATACCAGATCCCGAACAGCTAAATTTCCCTCCTGAACCACTTTTGTTCCAAGAGAATAAAAACGCCTAATGTTAGAATTCACTCTGGCAACTGCCTCTAAAGGATTGAACGGTTTTGCCAGATAATCGTCTGCTCCCAGATTTAATCCCAGGATTTTTTCCGAATCTGCGTCCTTCGCTGACAAAATGATCACTGGAATATTACTCTCTTTGCGAATCTGCTGCAATACATGATAGCCGTCTATCTTCGGCATCATAATATCCAAAATACATAATGCCGGCTGCTCTGCCCGCAATAAATCGAGCGCCCGCCGTCCGTCCTCCGCTTCTATTACATGATAGTTTTCATTTTCCAGATAAAGCCGGAGAAGATTTCTGATCTCCGGCTCATCATCTGCGATCAAGATTTTGTAATCCATCCGTAGTTGTTCTCCTAATAATCCGTTCTGTCCTCAAACGGCTGATCGATATTCTGATTTTCAAATCTATTCGGCATCTCTGTTGTCTGCTGATTCATTGCAGTATTCTGCTGGTAAGGTGCCGGATTCTGAATCTGCTGATACGGAGTTCTGTATCTTAAAGCTTCATATAATGCGGCATGTGTTCCATCTTTGTATGGCTGCACATAAAAGATTCCCAGGATTCCCATTGTCATTCCAGATAAAATATCCCATCCAATGAATGATAAATCCAAAACAAATGCATTCCATTTCTGTCCCTGCATCATTCTCTTACTCTCTGCAAATGCCTCCTCTTTTGTCATCTGTGGATTGTCTGCCAGCAGATATGGGATCATCTGGTATTCATATGACTTTACAATGCCAGGAATAATAAAAAGCATTGACCACAAAACAGTATACAGATCACGGAAAAACATTGTCTTTGCAATATTTTTATAATTGTTATCAAATGCGTATCCGGCATTTCCCACTAAAGCTGCCTCATTGAGGTTTCTTAAATAGAAACGTTTACATCCCACTTCCAATGGATTAAAAATAAATGCATCCAAAAGAATTGTAACAGTCATAATGATCACAAATACAATCATGAAGATCACAACAAAAATGACTCCTGCAAAAAGAAGTGCTGTATGATCTGTATTGTCATAGACATCATTCATCCCATACCAGATGTCATCTGCGTCATCATAAAAATCATCATAGGAGTCCGAGGTAATATCACTTCCGTCACTTCCTAAAGCTGATGACATAGCCGAACCTGCACTTCCTGCGCCACTGCCGCCTCCTATCAAAAGCGCCAGCAGTAAACTGATCAGCACACTTCTCCAATAGTTTCTTTTAAATGCAAACTTTGCTCTGTCTTTTAATTCCGCTCTCGTCCACATATTTTTTCCTCCTCTTATCTTTGATGATGCCATCTTAACACGTAAATCTTACTTTCCAACTCGAATAACCTTAAGGTTACCTTAATTCATTGTTTCCAGTAATTTATCTTTTTTATTATACCATCTTATGGAATTTTCCGCATTAAAAAGGATTCATAAAATCTGCATATATAAAAATAGCCCTAAACCCTTGATTTTTCAAGAATTTAAGACTATTTAGCATACGTGCGCGAGAAGATTCGAACTATTTACGTAATTTAAAACCCAGTAAAATCAAGGGTCTGCGTCTTTCAATTTCCAAAGTAAACAAAATGTTCACAACACGTTATCATCCTATGCGATGTCTGCAATCTTTTCTGATAATACTCTTAAATCAAAAATTATACAAGTATAAATTAATATCACTCATCTTTCTTTCCACAAAAGCAAAGGCAGCAAATCATTTCTGATCTACTGCCTAATTCTTTTCGTATTCACTTGTCGCCTATGCCATTGCAGGCTCTTTCTTCTTAATAACTGCTTCCACAGCAGCCACGCTTGTTTCTGCAATATCTGCGATCTGATCTAATGTATAACCTTTCTTATACATATTCAGAATAAATTTTTCGCTTGTTTTCTCTGTAGCTTTTTCTTCAATGCCTGTACTCAGATTACACATAATTCTCACATCCTCTCTTAATTCATTGCTGATTGGGATATTATACTCATGTTCTATGATATCCAGTTTTTCCTGCTCCCTCAATTCGGTCGAAAGAAGTGCCCCAATCAGACGGTGCATCTCATAGTTTTCGTCATGTTCTGGAATATCATTCGTAATCCCAACTAACACGATATTCAACAGATCCATATTGCCCTTCCAGTCATATGGACTCAGCATCTCATCCTTCGCAAGATGTATATGGCTTAAACTATTATAATCCATATTCATACAAATCCAAATGCTGAATACCTGTTTTATGTCATCATAATTCGTGTTTACAAAATCTCTCTCTTTTTGTGATGATACAAGCCTGCTCACATAAAAGATTGCCCGATTTAATATCTTATATTCAGTAGGTTCATCCTTTTGAGCCTCAACATTCACAATAATCTGGGAAAGCCCATTTTTCATGCGAACATAAAAAATAATATCGAATCTGACCAGTCCCTCATTGATTTCGGCGTTCTCTGTGTTAAGTCCGACGATTCTCTGTCCTGTGGCATCTGTTTTTTCTATATTAGACAATCCCGGTTCAACTGGTACAATCCCAACTTTTGGCTCACCCTCAATGTATGTTACTACATCCTCCGGCTTCATTCCCTTGAACTCATCAACCGTTTTTACCAGAATGTGAGCTAAAATATTCTTTTGTGCTAATATCCTTTTAACACGGGCATCATACTGTGCTTTGTCTCCCGCTGCATTCACAGCATTTGTTATTTCGGTATTCAAGTCGGCATTCCTCCTTTTGTACTGTGCATAGCACCTTTCAGTTTCCTCAAAAGGCTCTCTGCCTCAATATCATTATAAGTGAGAGTCTGCACGGAATCAACTGAATTTTCCATAAACTTTTTGCAAGCTTTCCATCAATTTTATTCCAATCCTATTCTACCATCGAAAGATATTTATATATCGTCACTCTCGAACATTTCAACAGCCTCGCGAACTCAGCCACATTGATTTCCCCATTTTTATATTTCTGGTAGTATTTCCAAAACTTGTCAGGCAAACCGTCAACCGTAGTCGGAGGTCTCCCGATCTGTTTTCCCTTAGCTCTGGCATTCTTTATACCCGATTTCACTCTTTGAGAAATGATATTGCGCTCCATCTCAGAGAATACGCCCCACATCTTGATCATCCCTTCCGTCATAGGGTCGAGTTCTCCTTTTGAGCAATCGACCACGAATGAGCCACCGATGTTGAGGATCAGCTTCTTATCCCTCACCGTCTGTAATATCTCGCATAAGTGCTTCGTTGACCTGGTAAGACGGGACACCTCTGTCGTGGCAACGGTATCTCCCTCAGTCACAATATCCAGCAACTTGTTAAATTCAGTTCGGTCATCCTTCATTCCGCTCTCATATTCCCAGTAAATACACTTTTCATCTGTGACGCCCAATGTATGCAGTTCCCTTTTCTGACGATTGATATCTTGCCGTTCCTCATTTGTGCTGCAACGTGCATATCCGTAAATCATGCAATCCTCCTAAGTGTTAACAAAAAGGTATCCTGAATATCTTTTACAGAAATCGGTATCTTTTCCTATTTATATAGTGCTTCTCCCGGTGTAAAGGAAACCAACTGTTTTTGTTTACAGCTAATTTTTATTCTCAGAGCATCCAACCGATTGTGATTGTCAGATGCTCTGATTCGTACTCCCTCAGTTTTATTCGTTCTTAAAACAGATTCCGAGACCAAAATTAGGTGTATTGACTGAAATAAACAACAGAGTCTGTACCGTGCACTCCGCAACCATCTCTTTATACGCACGCATTAAACGATCCAGCTTAACCTGTTCCTTGAATAAATAATAATTCCAAACACGATCAACCAGAAGCTCACTAAATCTCGAATATGCTTCCGTCATCTGTTCAACGTAGGCATCACTCTCGGATAAATATTTCTGTATATCCTCGTACACCATATCTTCCTGTTCTGTCAGCTTATCCAGTCTCGTGACTTCCAGATATGCATTGTAAATAGCGTCATCCGGAACAGAATATATCGTTTTCCCGATTAATTTTTCAAAGTCAGTCTCTGTAATCCCGGATGCTCTTAAGTCGTACATTAACCGTTCCCGATTAGTCTCTTCCTTATACAAAAGCGACGGTGAATTAAGCCACTCTTCTGTGATCGTGATTGGAACCGGAAGCTGAATGTATCCGGCTTTGACGAGTTCATGGTTGTCTGCGGTAATGTTTAATGCGTTTCTCATTGTTTTCATACTGTTTCTCTCTCCTTCGTTTAAAAAATGTTGCGTTTTTATTTTACATACATGATAAGGCTCACATTTCTGAAAACTCGTCAGGTATTTCATATTTATTTTAAAAAGTTTATGTTCCATACCATTTTAATCAGATTGTTAATTTCAAAAAGCTTATTTGTCTGTTAGTTACTCGTCCATATTCTAGTACGAACGCGAGGAAGGACTACATACAACCGATTCAAAAAGAATTTGATTCCCATTTTGATTACATTACGAATCAAACCATGACTGTCAGTTCAATGAGGTTTCCTTTCTCCGCTACCGCATGAGCGTAAAGCACATATTTTTATACGACTCAAAGAAAGGACTCACTGTAATTGGTGAGATAGGTACACAATATGGAAAACACAAAGACATTACAGACATTGCAGAACGGCAACATCGATAACCAGAAATCGGTAACCACAGAAGGAACAGGTACAGTTCTTAAAGAATTGAATCTGGAAGCGATTACAAGCATTATATCCCCAGCAGTTAAAACATCAGGTTGGAAACAGTTCAATACCGGAGAGTCTTCAGAAATTGATTTTAACAAAAGATTTGATCTCTATATTAGAAGACGAAATCTTTCAAAACTGATGATGCAGAATGACGATATTTTAAAAAAATCGTCAAATGAGGTTGATACAGCAAACCGGTCCAAAGCTTGTAAAATCAATGGTTTCGAGACTTTTCCGGACACGGTGTCAAATCCCCCTATGGGAAACCCAAAGAAAGATTTGACACCATTGAAAACAAAATCGAAAGAACAGGATCGGTCAGTTATCAGACCTGGTAATAATCTTCCGGTTCTGTCTTCGTTTTCTAATTATCAGTCATTGTCGGCCATCAGACCTGATAGTCCAGCTTTGGTAATCAGTTTTGATAGCGAATGGTATTACCAAGACCCTGTGAATAAATCTGATCTTTTCCTCCTGTCCTGGCAATTTTCTGTAATCGATGGAAACGATCTTGTGGAATACATCTTTATCCGAAAACATGAGAAATACCGTTTGAACCTGGAACTCGCAATCGGACGTATCTTAGACAGCCTCAGTTACCACTGTACCGATAATAGAAAAGTCCGAAAATATGAATCTCAAACTGGTAAGAATCTTAGTACCGGTGATTACACGACTACATTATATGGTACTGATAAGGAGGCTCTCGAACACAGCAGATATCCATATCCTGACGGTAAGAAAACTCGTATCCGATATGACTGGTCTAAGACTCCTCATATTCCGGTCGTTCTGCTCTGCCACACAGGTAAGGTAGACATTTCCGGATTTGACCAGAGCGGGAAACGAAATAAGGACATCCTGAAATACTGTACTGAAGTTCAAGGTGGTCTGATTACCATGCAACCAACCAGGCTGTATGCTCCTAGCATGAATCCTAAGTATGCTTATAGCCGTAATCCGCATACCTACCCGATCGAATTCAATTTGGCGGATACCATGTGCCACGCACCTGCGAAAATGAAATCCTTAAAAGATCTCGGTGAAGCGGTTGGTTGGAACAAAATTGAGCTTAAAAAAGGTGTTATCGATCATATGGATCAGCTTCTTATGGACGACCCATGTAAATATTTTGAATACGCTGCCAACGATAGCACGGTCGCCTTATTATATGAATCCGCGCTCTACGGCTATAATAACAAACCACCTGTGACGATTACATCTGCAGCTGCTCACGTTATGAAAGATTCTATGATGTCATATCTGGGTTGTGATAATACTGCCGAATTTGACCGTAAATACCGTGGTCTCGAAAAGATTGGACACGGATTGGTCAAAAGACCTAATAAACCAGGTTATGTTGAGAGTTCCAGTCTTGAACCTATTTCAGACAAGGCGAACACGATTCAATATTATGCATCACAGGCCTACCATGGCGGATACAACGGAAGTTCAGACATTGGATACTTTTTTCAAACCACATTCGACTATGACTTAAAAAATGCGTATCCAACCTGTATGTGCTTGGTTCCAGATGTCGACTGGGAGAATCCGATTAAATCTGAAATCGTGAACCGAGAACTTACTTTACAGGATTTTGTGAACCCGGATTCTGGTGGATATGCATCGTTAACTATGATGTTCTGCTATGTTCGATTTGAATTCCCGGAAACCGTTAAATATCCATGTATCCCGGTCAACGTTGAAGGGGTACCGATTTATCCGTCCACATCAGAGGGTATTGATGGTGTTTACGCTTGTGGTCCGGAGCTGTTTTTGGCATTGAAACTCGGTGCTAAGGTTTTTGTGGAACAGGGATATGTTTTGAATGCGATCATTAATCCTGAAAACGGTAAAATGTCATACTCGCTCCGTTCCGCTGTAAAGCAACTTGTGGCAGACCGGGATAAAGCTAAAGCAGAGCACGGAAAGAAATCTCTTGAGGAACTCATCTTAAAAACCATGGTGAACAGCGGATACGGAAAAACAGCTCAGAATGTTGTTGAGAAATCCACTTGGAGTGCATATAAAGACGAGATGGAAAATCTGGGGTGTTCGTCGATCACCAACCCGGTTGCCGCCTGCATGATTACATCAATTGTACGCGCTGTGCTTTTGGCAACGCAGAATCAATGCCACGCTCTCGGATTCATGACCTGTTCCGTCACAACAGACGGTTTTATATCAGACGTTCCGGAAGACACTCTGAAATCGCTCGATTTATTCGGATTCAGACATTCTATGGAACAGGCAAGATTATTCTTAACTGATAATAAGAATCCTGAAATCTGGGAGATCAAACACTGTCAGGACGATCTCATTAATTTTACGACGCGCGGGAATGTATCTTTGTACTGTAAGTCGAATCCTATGCTTTTTGATGGTAAGGAATACGAAGGCGTGTGCGCTCACAACAGCACAAAATCCGGTTACGACTCCGACACTTATAAAGACAGACTGTGGTTAACGACACAGGTTTTAAGTCGTACCAAAGCAGTTGAGTATAAAAATGAGGAGTGGACAACCTTTAAAGACTTAGTTCAAGGAAAGGATTTCATTGTCAAAAATACTGTGAAACATATCCGTATGGATTTCGACATGAAACGGAAACCCGACAGAAAAAGCTTTTCTTCAAGCACTGTTACTGTTGAAAACACTACATACGAAATCGCTAACTTTACAACCGTTCCTTTCCATTCCGTTGCTGAATTTAAAGAATACCGTGAACGAAAGGTTACCATTCCATGTCTGCGTACAATAAGCGACTGGGATGCGTTCTGGCTCAAATCTGATACCAAAACCTCAAAGACCAAAGTTCGTGACATGGCTTGGGCTGTATTAAATTCCTGCATTATCGGACATCGGGCTGGCTTCTGGACGATTCCGAAACTTAATGAGTTATCCGGTGCAGAGAGAGATGCCTGGATTAATTCTCATAATAATTCTTCAAAAGTATGGAAGGCTAACGACTGGAAAAACGCTGGTCGAAACACACGTCAGGTAAACATGCTTCAGCGAGAACTGATTAAAGATAAACTTCAAGAGCTTATGAATGATAAATAATTTTGTTACAACACAAGGAATGCACTAAAAATGCATTCCTTTGCAATTCACTCACACATATTTAAGTTAACTAATAAAAATACCACAAAATGTCACCTGTTGTCTAATCGTTTTTTCCTATAGGTTAGCAATGCTGGTGTACTAGAAAGGATTTCACTATGACAACAATTGATGCACTGACAAAATTCAGCAAAAATATCAACGCACTTCATGATTTCCCGCAAGAGAGCTCACAAGAAGATTTCACAAATTTAATGACTCGCTCATTTCGTGGAATGTACAGTCCTATTAAATACTACTTTAATCCCACTCTTAATCGTCATACAGTACGCTTAAGAGATTGGCCTCAGATTTCAATTGATATCATCTGGACTAATACAACTGAAGTTGCAATTAAATTAACAAACTTTTTAAAATCAATTGAAAACATGGATAATATAGCTGTGGAAGCTGTAGGTGCTTTAATGAATGATCGTGACTATCCTATCATTGAAGCTGATGGTAAACTGCTTGTATTATCTGGTTGGGATGGAGAAGATTATAACCGATGTTGGGAAGTTTCAGGTATATTTAATGATTGTGGATATATAACTGAATCTGATTCCGTTGAAAATTACGAAACATACTATCGTGTGCGTCCAATATATGAACCAATTGATGATGACGATTTTAAAATTGTTGGATATGATGTGAATCCTAGATAAATTTCATAAGAGCAAAGACTTTGGAGACCTATCATCGGGTCTCCTGTCTCTGCCTTCCACATGTTTATTCTATAATCCCCGCCGGATACAGATCCCCATTCGGCAAGCTCAGCGTTTCAGATTCCGCGTTTGCTTTTATGACCTCTTTCCGATCGCCCGGATCCAATTTCATCATTCCTGCCGAAGTTTTTGCATACAGCACTACGTCCCCTACATTTTCAAGAAACAGAGGCATCCCCTGTGTGTGCTCGGAATAAAACTCAATATTCTGAAAATGCGGGAAATACCTCAAATCAATCCGTCCGTTGTCTGCTTCGATCAGATAGCTGTCCTGAAACATCCCTATATGCGCGTCCCCACTGTATTCACATGGTTGGTCAGCTCCTTCTGGAATGCAATATAAGGAATGAAAGTAATAATGACTAAAGTTCGAAAGTACCAGCAGTACCTTGCCCGGCTCGATTTCCGGTCTCAAAGCCTTATCTTTATATTCTGCCTTTATCTTCTCATAATCAGAAATCATATCCGGGTACTGATCTTGTTTATTCCAGTCACATGAATTTAAAGGACAATGGTACTCCGTATTCATAGTCAAAATCACAAGCTCGTCTTCTTCATTTACGTATGTCTCTCGGATCTTGGAGGTATGACAAAAAATGGAATCCGGCAACCGGGTATGCCCTGTCACGATTCCGTGTGCAAGAGCGTATCTACCGCTTTTCTGAGATAAATGTTCTTCTATATACCAGTTGTGCAGCATGACTTTTCGATCCTTTGAACTCAGATTCTCAATATAGGATTCCAAAATCTGTTGTCCAGTCTGCGAATAATCTGTGTTCATGAGCGGATTATTATGTATTCCGACTTCTAAATCCTTTCCATCATAGTTGAACACGAGTTTTGTGACTACGCCATAGTCTAAAACTTTTCCGTGAACACCATACTTTTCAGAATAAACTGGTATCTCTTGTCTTAATGTTTTTTTGTCTGCTGTTTCCTGTTGCTTTTCTTCCATATAGTGTCATTCCTCCTTATTGTCATAGTAATCATTTTGTCCGTTTTTATCGCAAAATGGCTTTTGCCGCTGCGGTAAAAGCCTTATATTTCAAGGCTTTACGGTATCTAAAACCCCATTCTTACCAACGATTTCACTGTGTTTACACATGCTGTGACCATCCACTAATCTGTCACCAAATAGCTTTATCCGCTGCGGATAAAGCCTTATTTTTCAAAGCTTTCCGGCACCCAAATCTCTGTAATCCTTACCATTTCTCTCCGCGCGCAAGTGCCTCTTCACGGAGTTTTAACATTTCATTTTTAAACTCTACCGCTTCCTTATGCATTTGTGTATAATCCGGCATCGGAGCTGAGTCAAACATATCATTGATTCGTTTTGCCGTTTTTCTTGACATCCAGCGTCCATGCCACGGTCTTACTCTTTTCATACCGCCATCCCTCTCAAATGTTATCTCATCAGCGGTACTAATAATAAGTACCGCCAATCTTATTCCTGTTGCGTTTGTGCCCGAATTAATGCTTCCATACGCTCTTCAAAGCTCATTTTCTGAACTGAAATCTTATCATCTGCATCACATCCGTTGTTATTTCCTGTCATTTTAGTGGTTTCGAATGGGATATCTTCCTCTTCATACGCTCTGAAACGATATTCATATTCTTGCAACGTGATAATCGTCACAACCAGAACATCTCCATTCTCGCCTGACTCAAGTGCTTCACTGTAAACTCTTAGCACAATATCCCGAATCATACTCTCTATCAGTCGGCATCCGAATTTCGAGTTTGCCTGATCACACAACTCCTTCATTGCTGGCTCTGCTAACTCAATCTCACAATCAAAGTCATCCGCAATTTTCTCACAATTCTGCTTGATGATTTCTATAATTGTCTTCTGATCCAGCGAATGATAGTTCTCAACATACGAAAACCGCCCGATTAACTCATAACAACCGCCTGCCGATATCATATCTTCTCTGGTTATCGGAGCCGCATGTTCAGCTTCCATAATTTCATCACTTCCACTTGCTCCAAATCCAATCGGCTCCTTGCTATCATTTTCCCTCTTTTTCCGAAACTGATCGAAAGAACCCATGCCAATGAACAGCAGCTTATTTGTGTTAACGTATCCCTGCTTGGTTTCCACACGTGATCCTTCAACCAGCGTAAGCAGATTATGCTGCACCTCAAGGTGGACATCTCCATGATTAGCGCTGTATGATGGAGTGCAGATTTTATCGAATTCATCCATGAACACGATTCCAATAGGTTCCAATCCGCATCCGAGAAACGGCTCCACAATGCTCGACGGCTCCGCTCCCCGATATCCAGTTGCGGTCAGGTTGCTGACGTCTGAAATGGTGAGCCGAAGTGCAGGGATGCGCTTTTTAAAGTAATCCTTAAAAGCTCTGTAAGTTTCTGTTTTCCCGCTTCCGGACGGTGCTGCAAGAATCATATTATTACAATTACCGTGTGTTGGCATTTCCATGCCTGTGTCCGGAATGCTGACATTCTTTAGATAATTATATACATTGGCAACAACGATAGCTATGTTTTCCTGTCCCATGACCCTTGACTTCATATACTCTAACAACTCCTGATATGGGTTACCTTCCAGCCAATCCCGAATCTGTCTCTTGGTCTGCTGATTAATCAGAACAGCATTTCGTTGTCGGATTTCGTTTTTGATGTTATTATTCTGGTTATTCATTTCTTCTGGTTTCTGTACATTCTGATTTTCTGTCTCTGTCATACTCTTTCATCCTCTCTTCACATGTGTATCGTGTATTCGCAAGGATTCAATCCTCACGCTGTTTACACATATAAACAAGGCTCAAAATTTCATTTGCTCGTCAGAAATCAGAACATTTTTTACATATTTCAGTTTATTTTTGTTATATTTATTGCAAATAGTGCTTTCACACTACCATTTTTCACTGCGAGCAAGTGTCTCCTCTCTCTTTTTCAACATGTACTGCTCAAATTCATCTGCCTCTTTTTCGAGTGCCGTCCTATCTGGAACGACTGCCGAATCGAGCATTTCTCTCAATACTTTTGCTTGTTTGCCAAAAACAAAAACAATATTGTGCCTCCGTCGTGCTATTCTCCAAATCATTCTGTTACTCCTCCTTATTATGTATCTTCCTATAATCCTCTTTTGACTTGATAACGAAATCTGTATATAATTCTGTTATCAGACGAGGAGGTGTCTTTATGTCAGAAATCAGATCCATTGATGAATTACACAATCAGTATGATGATATCGCAGCTTATTGTCATAAACATCATGAACCCGTTTTTATTACAAATGATGAGAAAATTGATCTGGTTGCGATGAGTATTGAAACCTATCAGGACTTGACCAATCGGCTTGAATTATATAGTCAACTCAAAAATGGTATAGATGATATCGCAGCTGGCAATACACGATTATTCTCGGAAAGCATGGATCATATTAAAAATCGTCACCGATAATCTATCCGATTCAGATTACTTTCCCAAGACAGGGAATCTGTTTATTCAGATTTCTTATAGATACATCTCCAACAATGCCATTCTCTCAAGGCTTTCCTGTGCCAGATACTTCCGCTTGTAATCCTCGTATTTACTCATCCCATCTCCGGCGCCGTTCTCCAGAAACCGTTCTTTAACGGACATTACATATATTTCCTCAAAAGTTTCCAGACAAAAGGCGCCCAACATAACCGGATTCTCTGGATAAGCCTCCTTGTATACGCAGCCGCAATCCACGTTAACATCATTTTTGTGATAACTAATAAGACCGGGTCTGATATTATAAGTTAACGAATCTTCGGCTGCCAATGCGATAGTAGGCGTGTGTCCGTGCACGACGATCTCCTCACTCTTATAATTTCCATACTTTCTTGCATATAGATTTGTATAGTACTGCTCTAACTTCGGTACTCCCTCATCGTATTCATAAAAAGCGTGCACGATTCTGTAATCCACTGTCTTCCCGGATGCTGTTTCAACTGTCATTTTCCGGTTGTATGGCAGATGCGAGAAGAAATCAATATATGGTTTCAATCCTGCCGGTGAAAGTTTTCCCATCGCGTCCATCCACCTTGAAAAATCATAATAGGTTTCAGGCATTGGTTCTCTGGCGGAATAATTACCGGCATTGTCATACCAGTCCATAAACTCTTTATACCATTCAAGTACCATCTGCTCGTGATTTCCTCGGACCGCCCTGTATTTGCCGTCTAATGTAATATTCTCTAAGCTCCAGTCCAACACCTTATCGACGTCCGGTCCGCGGTCAATGAAATCGCCGACGAAGATGATCTGTGCATCCTGATCCTGTGACTCGATTTTATTTAATAATGCGATCATATCCTGATAGCAGCCATGTATATCCCCGATTACATAATGCATCCGTTCTCACCCGCTTTCCATAAAAATGCTGTTATAGCCGTCTCTTCTTATTTTGTATACGGTCTGAACACCCTGTCAAATATCCTGTAATTTATGTCATCCTTCGGACTACAGTATACTGCGAACTCAATATTCTTAAACGCATACAGATATTCGTTCAAAACATTTTTGGATGCCTGTGCGACTACATTTGGATTATTCATGAAAGCCCCGCATCCAAACGCACCGAGAACAATCGTTTCGACTCCATGATTCAAAGTCACATCCAGAATCCTCCGAAGCCGTTTTTCATGAATCGCCAGCAGCTCTTTATCTGTAATCTTGATCGCATCTTTTCCGTCTCCTGTATTAAAGGTATTGCTAGGTTTCTCTCTTAAGTTCGGAGCCGCACACGTGATAACATCAACGTTATACCAATCCGCTTCATCCATCAGCTCCGGCTTTACGGTATCGCTTTTGAAAGCCAAAACGTCTGGTGTATAAATGATATCATCATTGTGGATTGGATCATGTTCTGCCCGGTGTGTCATATAGAATCCACTCCACGCATCCGGAGCATTCAGGCACTTAAACAACCCGGAACATCTGCACAAGCACTCTTCCTGCGCATTTGCACCACGCTCCACTCCGCCACCCGGATTTGAAGCCGATGCGAAATTGTGTACTGCTGTTTTCGTACCCTTATAAACGGATGCTGCTTCAAAGGTTCGCTTTGTCGATACTGTGATCTGTGCTTTCTCTTTGTATCGCTTCTTATCTGGTTCCGCAATCGCATCCCCTTCCAAAATCAATTTCTGACCTTCTGCTGAGTTATGAACAGATTCCCGGATTCTGTCATTGTTTTTACACAGATTCATCGTGTCTTGGAATACATTTATATTCTCAGTTCTTCCCATTGTAAATCCTTCTTTCTACGATTTTATGAATCCTTTTCCTGAAATGCTTTATTGTTCCGCACCAATTCATTGAACGATACCGGAGTGTAATTGTTTATGCAGGCACCGGCATTTAAGGCACGCTCTCTCGTTTTCATAAATTCGTATACCTCATCCCGTGCCCCATGGATGTGCCCGTAAATCAGCCATGATCCATGACGGCTCTTATACCATTCTGCCAATGGATAATGGCACAGGCAGATCTGTTTGTCTTCATCTGTGACATGTTGCATTTTTTCAACGCTCTCCAGATACTTTGCAGCGTTTTCACAATCCAGTGTCGCCTTGTCATGATTTCCGATGATGAGGTGCTTGTGACCATTGAGTTGTCTTAAGTACCAGTCCGGTGTCCGTCCTGACCGGTAACAGAAGTCGCCCACGATATAAACATCATCATCTGCGGACACTCTTGAATTCCACAGCTGAATCAGGCAGTGATCCATCGTGTCGACATCTGAAAACGGTCGGTGATCAAACAGTATTACATTTTTGTGTCCGAAATGCAGATCACTAATATATAAATTCATGATGCACCTCCCTCAATTTATTCCTCATCGTGTTGTAATCTAAACCTTTGAATCAACTCTTCCTCAAATGCCAGCGATTCCGGTGTCTCCTGTACCGCTCTCTCATACTCAGGCTCAACTGGTTCATAAGGTCTCCCGGTTTCATCCATAACAAACCTCAGATTCTCACTCTTCATCATCATCGCTGCCTTCGTATTCGACCAGTTCTTCATAATCCTCTTTGCTTCCTACTCTGCGCAGATAATCTTTTCCGCCATCGACAGCGACTGCTCCACATTTACAGAATTTAAAGTCATGTCTGCTGGTACTCTCAATGATCTCACCACATTTTTTACACTTGATTCGGTTTCTAATAATCTTTTTCATGATGTTGCCCCTCGCTTTCTATATCTATTGTTAATTATAATTGGATTTACTGTCTGCCGCCACATGAAATTATGGTGCTGTTTTTTTCGATATTCTTCAAAATGGTGTATGTTTTCTTCGATATTTTAAATTTTGGTGTATGTTTTCTTCGATATTTCTCAAAATGGTGCCGTTTTTTTCGATATTTTAAATTTTGGCACCCTCTCAGTCGATATTTGCAATTTTGGTGCCGTCTCAGTCGATAAACGCACATCTGATTCGATAATCGCTTATCTGATTCGATAATTGCGGATTCCATTTTGCAGCACCAAAACATCATTTATCCTATTCAATATCCCTTGCATAGTAATTCTCCATAAAAGATTAATATCCTCGTCAACGACGAGGATATTCTCAATGCTGATATTCAATAATTTGCTTAAGATCAGGAGGTTTTCGAGATTTGGCAGCGATTTCCCGGAAAGCCATTTATAGACAGCCTGTGGATTCTCGAATCCCATGACTTCCTGGACATCTTTCACCGTATACCCATTGCTTTTCAACAGTCTCCGAATGTTTTCTCCTGTTTCTTTTTGCTGGATCGACAAATATATCGGTTTCATAAGCGCTTCCCCCTTATTTATCTGCCGTTTTAATATGTAGTAGTAGCATCCTAGCACCTTTTCAGTGAATCCGCCAGTATTTTATTCTTCATTCTCAGTCACACGGATTCCCAATGCTTCACTTGCTGACATAATCTTTAAAAAGTCTCCCAATGTCAGTTCCATAATGTAATCCTCCTATTATATCTGAATGAAAAGTGGTTTCAATAAATGTCTATTTTCCTTCATTAAGCATACACCGGATGGCAGATTATGTCATTCAACTGATGGTTTAAAGCGTCTGGCATATAAACAGCTGATTCTCATATGCCAGCATTGTGCAGACGGCTCAATTATCCCGATTAAGATACGAGTGCGATCAAACCGGCAGCACCAATAATACCGGCATTATTTCCTAAAATTGCACACCGTACTTCAGGCACATATGCCTTCTCTCTTCCAAAGCACTGGGTCTTTATATATTCCGTCAATGGCTCCGTAAGCTTCTCTTTTTGATTGCATACACCCCCTGATAACAATACTATGTCCGGACGGAAGATATTCACATAATTTGTGATTGTCTCACCCAGATAAATGATATAGTCATTCACAACTTTGATCCCTGCTGCATCATTCTGCTCTGCTGCATCAAATGGAACTTTACCATTCATGTTCGAAAGATCTCCCTTGCATAATTCATTCATAATGGAATCAGGATTGTTTTTTGCAGCAAGTTTTGCTTCTCTGATCAGAGCGGTAGCAGAAACATATGCCTCTGCGCATCCTCTTCTGCCACAGGTACAGCGTTCTCCTCCAAAAATCAGGCTTGTGTGATCAGCACAGCATTCTTTATTTTCATTGCAGCTCCAGCCATTACCTCTCCGAGTGCTGCACAATTTGCATCATTGGAAATTCTGATCTTACATGCAAAATATTTTCCCAGTTCCTCTGCAAGCGGTATATTTTCCCAGTTAAAATTATTTGAATATAACACGATACCATTCTTGGCATCTACAGTTCCCGGACTTCCAACTCCTATACCTGAAAGTTTCTCCTCTGTTATATGTATCTTTTTTAATAAATCTTTTACCAGTTCCGCCATATCCCGTATAATTTCCTTATATGGATGCTCCACTCTTGTCGGTATGGAATCCTGTATCACAATCTTGTGATTTTCATCCACGATTCCGGCTTTCATATTAGTTCCACCTAAATCAATCCCTATTCTATACATACCTTTACCTCATCCGCATTTTATATCATCGCCTTCTATTTTATATCTGTATGGCTCAAGAATACAGCTTTTTCTGCAAATACATCCTCTCTTGTGATATTCTGTGCCCACTTTCCACTGCGGTAGTGATGTATCACCCATGGCCATTTTGCAAACTCGTCCGTGCACAGCAAAAAATATACCCACATAACAGGAAGCTTTAATATAAAAGCGGCAATAAAACCAAGTGGCACTGCATACAGCCACATGTCAATCGTGTCGCAGACCAGACCAAACTTAGTGTCTCCCCCAGCCCTGAATACTCCTGCAATCAGAACGCTATTGACCGCTGCTCCCATGATATAATATGCATTGATAAACAACATGTATTTCAGGTAATGCATTGCTTTATCATTCAGGGTTGCAAACTCAAGTACAAATGGTGTCACTGCAAGGACGATCATTCCTCCAACTGCTCCGGCGATCACTGTCGCCTTCAATGTTTTCGATGCATGTAATTTTGACTTTTCCAAATCTCCTTTTCCCATCATGCTTCCCAGCAGGATACTTCCCGCACTCGCCACGGAAAAACAAAATACCGTTCCAATGTTACGCACCACTGAAACAATGGAATTCGCTGCTACTGCGTCCGTTCCCAAATGTCCTAAAATAACAGAATACATGGAGAACGCAACACTCCATGACACATCATTTCCCAAAGCAGGCAATGACATTTTGATAAAATCCGTATACAATGCCTGATTTTTGGCAAACATGTATGCAAGGCTCAGTTTCACATCCCTGCTGAAAGCAGAAACAACCACACACGCTGCCAGTTCTGCTGACCGTGACACTGCTGTCGCAATCGCAACTCCTGTTGCCCCCATTTGCGGAACTCCAAACAATCCAAAGATAAATACCGCATTCAGCAGCACATTCAGGGTAAATGCCAATATATTTAAGACCATACATACTGTCACTCTTCCAACGCTTCGAAGCACTGCAATATACATCTCTGTTATGCTCCAGCACAGATAAGTGATCCCCATGATCTGAAGATAGGAAGCCCCTATTGATATCAGCTCCTGATCGGTTGTAAACAGCATCATCATACGCCCAGGCATCGTAAATGCGATTACTGACGTAAGTGCCGAAATGATTATGGAAAAACGGAGAGCAATTCCCTCGATAATATGGATCGCTTCTATATTATTTCTTCCAAAATACTGGGTACATAGCAATGCTGCACCTGTACCCAGTCCGTTATACACCATAAAAAGGATATTTGAATAATTTGCTGCCAGGGAAACCGCTGAAATGGAAGACTGTCCGACATAATTGAGCATAATGACATCTGCGGAGTTCACCGCCGCACTGAGCAGTCCCTGAATGATGATCGGTATCGACAACCGGAACATCTTCTGGTAAAAATCATCTTTTTCTCTTATCATTCCCTACATACCTGCAATCCCCGCAAAATGGTTATTTTCTTATTTTACCCAATACACCACCGCTTCGTATGGGCGTATTTTTTCTGAACTTTCTTTATAGTTCCCCACTAAAATCCCCTGATTTTCTTTCACCATATCTGCGAGAGAAACCGGAACATCCAGTTCCTTCTCTGTGAAGTTACAGATTACCAGTAATTTTTTATCACCCAGAGTCCTTGTGTAAACGTATAAGTTTTCATCTGCATCTTCAAGACCATCAAACGTTCCATATACGATCACTTCTTCTTGTTTCCGCAATTGTATAAGTTTCTTATAGTAATTGTATATAGACTCCGGATCTTCTACCTGCGCAGCTGCATTGATCGTTTTATAATTCGGATTGACACCAAACCATGGTGTTCCTGTCGTAAATCCCGCATTTTCTGAGCTGTCCCACTGCATTGGTGTTCTTGCATTGTCGCGCCCTTTCCTGCTGATAATATCCATCATCTGATCATGTGTGTACACCTTTGCATCTGTGACAAGATCTACATATATATTCTTTTCTTCAATATCATCGCATTCAGACAGATTCGAAAAACGCATGTTTGTCATTCCAAGTTCTTCGCCCTGGTAAACATATGGTGTTCCCTGCATCATATGGAGACAGGTAGCCAGCATCTTAGCCGATATCTCCCTGTACTCTTCGGAATCATTTCCCCACCTTGAAACAACTCTCGGCTGGTCATGATTGTCCCAGTACAGGCTGTTCCATGCAACGCCTTCCAATCCTTTCTGCCAGCGGTTCAGGATCTCTTTAAGATCCGGGAGATAAAGTTTCTTATCCGTCCACTTTCCATGTTCATCCGAATCCACATCCATATGCTCAAACTGGAATACCATGCTCAACTCTTTTCCATCGCTTCGCGCATATTTTTTGGCCTCTTCGAGCGTAACGCATGATGTTTCACCCACTGTCAGAAGGTTATACCTGCTTAATACTTTTTGGTTCATCTCCTGAAGATATTCATGTTCATGAGGTCCATTTGCTGTGAATGCACCACAAAAGGAATATTTTTCCCCTTCTTTTACCGGACCATCTTTATATTCTTCCGGCTTGCTGATCAGACTGATCACATCCATCCGAAATCCGTCAATGCCTTTTTCACACCACCATGTCATCATATCAAAAACTTCTTTTCTTACCACAGGATTATCCCAGTTAAGATCAGGCTGTTCCGGCACAAACTGATGCAGATAATACTGTCCGGTTGTCTCATCAAACTGCCATGCAGATCCACTGAAATATGATCCCCAGTTTGTCGGTTCATGACCATCTACCGGATCTTTCCAGATATAATAATCTCGGTATTTATTATCTTTTGATTTTCTGCTTTCCAGAAACCATTTATGCTGGTCAGATGTATGGTTAACAACCAGATCCATTACCAGTTTCATTCCTCTTTGATGAATTTCTTTTAATAATTCATCAAAATCTTCCATTGTCCCGAACTCATCCATTATAGCCTGATAATCGCTGATATCATATCCGTTATCTTTATTTGGAGATTTATAGATCGGGGATACCCAGATAACTGTGATACCAAGATTCTTTATATAGTCTAATTTTTTTATGATCCCCTGAAGATCTCCGATTCCATCTCCGTTACTATCCATAAAACTTCTCGGATAAATCTGATAAACAACTGCTTCTTTCCACCATGCTTTCTGCATCTTCATTCCTCCTTACAAATCAGCCGTCATGATCTCGATGACTGCCTGTCCGATCTCTTTGTCTAAATTCGTCGTTTCAAGTTCTCCTAAGATATCTGCCAGATTCTTTCCACTTCTTAAAAGCTGGTATGCAGACTCTTTTGCCAGATTACTGCCCTGCGCCTGATTCAGCAGGTCATACACACGCTCAAGTGTATGATTGTCATTTAACGCCAGTTTCTGTCCAAAAACAACTTCAAGTTTTTCATCCACTGACACTTTCGGAATATGGATTCTGACACATCCCATCTTCGGCTCATATTCGTATTTGACTTCCACTTCTTTCCCGCCTGCGTATAGTTTAGGAACCGATTCCTTTACCCCACACAGATCGATTGTATATGCACGTTTTTCCGGGATCAGATCTTTCTGTCCTTTTGCACCTTCAATCGTAAATATTCCGTTTTCCCAATCAAAACGCATTTCAGTAAAACAGCAATTTATTCCGTCCCTGTAATCTTCTGTCTCTCCGTCATCTTCATAATGTGTATAATGTCCATCTTCTCCACCATAGACTCTTATGATGAGTTCATCCGGATTCTTCAGAAAATCCTTTCCAAACAATTCTTTCTGCATTGGGATGATGGCTCCTGCCTTTACAAGCACCGGTATACTGTTCAGGTCACGGAACATCCACAGTACTTTTTCGCCTTTATAGATCAGTCCTGTAAAGAAATCATGATAACATCCCTCCGGTATCCATACCTTTACTTTTCCTTGATTCAAAATATCGATCTGGTCACTTGTGATCGGTGCGACCATCATATCGGTTCCAAAAAGATACTGGTTATTGCTTACTCCTTCCACAAACGAAAGTTCCCGGACCGGATAAGCCTGTTCATTTTCCGGATAATCATAATACATCGGGGCAATCAGAGGACGGTACTCTTTGTATGCCAGATAATTCATAGTATAGATATACGGCAGTAACTGATGTCTCAGCCGCAGGGCTTCTCCCATTGCCTGTTCCACCTCGCTTCTGAAATTCCACGGTTCTTTCCCACTGAATGACATTTTGGTGCTGTGCAGGCGGTTGACCGGCGAAAATGTGCCAAGTTCATACCAGCGTGCCTCCATGACATCTGACCTGTTTCCCAGCATATGACCACCGATATCATGGCTCCACCAACCATACCCTATATTGGATGCTGTTGCTGTAAAATAAGGCTGGAAATCCAGAGACTCCCACGTCACAACTGTATCTCCCGAAAACCCTATCGGGTATCTGTGTGAACCAGGTCCCGCATAACGTGAAAATGTCATTCTTCTCTTTCCATCCCGGCCACTGTCAAGATAATGGTAGTGGTTTAACATCCATAGTGGATCCAGCCCCTTCACTGCTGTATGACCACCTTGCTGCCAGTCAAGCCACCAGAAATCCACGCCATCCTCCTCAAGTGGGTGATGCACGATCTCAAAATAGTTTTCCAGAAATTTTGGATTTGTGATGTCAAACTCGACTGGTTCATCGGTTGCAGGATCCACTCCCATTGCCTCTGCCATCTCTTCATACATGCTCTCACTTCCCCGGATGCCAAGCGCCGGGTGGACATTTAACGTCACTTTCATTCCTCTGTCATGAAGATCATCCGCAAATGCTTTTGGATCCGGAAACAGTTTTCTGTTCCATGTATAACCGGTCCAACCGGAGCCGTATTTCGGATCAATATCTGTTATATGCCAGTCCATGTCAATGACGGCTACAGAAAACGGTATTTCTTCGTTCAAAAAACGATCCATCAGTTTTTTGTACTCTTCCTGTGAATATTCATAATATCTGCTCCACCAGTTACCGAGTGCATATTTCGGGAGCATCGGCACTCGCCCTGCAGCTCTCAGGAAATCCCTCACCGCCCCTCGGTAATCATGCCCATAGGCAAACAGATAAAAATCCTCTCCTGTCTGCTTTCGCTCTTTCACCCATCCGTCTTCTGTGAGCAGAATGGTTTTTGAATCGTCAAGCACTGCAAATCCGTCTCTGGAAAGAATGCCTTTTTCCAGCGGGATGCTGCCATTTGCCTCGTCAAGTGTGCGTGCCGTTCCAAAAAGATTACGGTCTTCATTCTTTCCATAATACCATTCGAGATCACATCCGTTGTCCGGTTTTCTCAACCTCACACTAAGGATACTTTCTTCAAATGGTTTTCCATCATACCGTATCCGTAAGCTTTTCGTCTGGATCTCCATATACTCTTTTTTATGTCTTATCTCAAACGGAACATCCTCAAGATCCCTGTACCAGATCACCTGAGATGCATCATCTACAAATTCACCGGATCTGTCATATTCAAATCTGACCAGCCTGTCTGTCAGAAATGTAATTCGATATCCTGCTCCTGTGATCACATTTTCCGGTCTTGCCTTTGGTTTTCTATCGCATATGAACTGTTGTTTCATCATGTGTTATACATCCTTTCGTATCCTGACTTTTGAAAAAATCTTCTTTAAGAAAAAGCTGTTGATCCATGCAACCCCTGAAATGCCGATCAAAAACCATATTCCAAATGTAACTGGAATTCTGGCAACCAAGAAAAATGGAAAAACATTTATGCCCAGCATCAGCAGCGTGTATGGAATATTGGATATTCCAAGCAATAACGCATTCTTTACGGTCGCTTTCAGGCTGTTTTCAAAGTAAGACTCCATCGGAAACGCATAAGTAAAAATCTCTGCCACTAATATCCCGCCAGCGACCACAAGTACCTGCAAAATGTCCAGTCTGCTGTCTGTGGCAAAAATCTGATAATCCAGATATAACATTGCAACGACTGCAACACCCACAAGGTAAATGATCGTGGATGACCTGAAACATTCTTTAAACAATTTCCAAAAATCCTTTGTCAGATATCCCTCTCTTTTTTCCTGTATGCGAAAGATGCATCCATAAACAGCTGTTATGGATGCCCCTATCGTAATAATCGGAATACAAAAGAGGATAGCTAACAGATTTAATCCAACCAGATCTGCGATCCGGTTCAATACTTTGACAAACTTTCCATCTTTCTGCAGCATTTTTCTCTCCTATGTTCTTATGCCAAAAATTCGTTTTTTCCTTTTTCTACAGTAACCATCTGTCCCATGATCTCTGCCATGAAAGCTGTGCCCTCGTTGATAACTTCCACTCCATCTTTGCAGACTGTGACATCAAGTTTATTTCCTTTCCAATAAATCGGGTATGTAAATTTTTCCCACTGTTTTGGACAATTTGGAGCAATACGGAGATGACCGTCACGGATTCTTATTCCACCGAATCCCATTACCACATCCTGCCATACACCTCCCATATTTGCACTGTGGATTCCTGCATCCGAGGATTTCATCTCCTGTCCAAGATCGGTAAGTGCAGCACTCATGAACATTTCATAAGCCTCTTTCTCCATACCAAGGTCACATGCAGTGATACTGTGGATCGCCTTGGAAAGAGATGAATCATGCAGTGTTCTTGCTTCATAGTATACATAGTTCTTTGCCTTATTATCCGGTGTTGTGATATCTTCCATCTGATACAGCAGTTCTACAATATCAGCCTGTTTACCTGCCTGCATTTTCTGTACATCTTCCCCTGAATAATCATGAAAGATCGTTCCCACAACAGAAGCATTCTTATACACAGAAAGATCTATTTCTTTTAGATCAAAGTATCCGTCAAACTGAGGAATAATCCCTGTTTTTTCATCCGGCTGCGGCAAATAAAGTTTCTTCATTTTATCTTTCAGTTCTTCCTCTAACTGTTCTAATGATGTACCCTCTTCCTGCATTAATTTCTGCATTTTCCCGTAGATATCTTTCTTCTCATCACGGATGCATGCAATTACCTGTGCTGCTAGTCTCATATTTTCATGTGCCATATAATTCGTATATGCATTATTATCCACATGTTCTTTGTACTCATCCGGTCCTATAACATCACGGATTTCATATCTGTTGTTTTCTTCAATCCACTCCAGACGGCTGTTCCAGAAACGTGCGGTCTCGATTATCATTTCATATCCATATCTGTCCATGAAATCCTGATCGCCTGTTGCTGTATAATACTGCCATAATGCAAAAATAATATCCGAAGTGATATGCTGCTCTATCACACCGGTCAGGCAGATCAGCGGCTCTCCTGTATGTACATTTACTCCAGTGATATATGGTGTGACTTCCCCATCACTGATCCACGCAGCTTCCCATGGATACATTGCTCCTTTATAGCCGTTCTCTTTTGCTTTCTTTCTTGCGCCATACAGTCCCTTATAACGGAATTCCAGAAGTGTCCTTGCCACTTCCGGCTCTGCCATCTGGAAATACGGGAAAATAAAAGTCTCTGTATCCCAGAACGAATGTCCCTTGTAGCCTTCTCCGCTGAGTGCCTTTGCTCCTATGCCAACCCGGTTGTCTTCTTTCCGCACCATGATCTGAAGATGATATAATGCAAAGCGGACAGCCACCTGCGCATCGTCTTCCCTGCTATCGATCACGATATCCTGTTTTTTCCAGATTGCTTCCCAGACTTCCCTGCTTTCCTGCAGGAGTGTCCGGTATCCCTTGCATTCTGCTTCCTTTAAGTTCTCCAGTCCATTTGCATATACCGTCTCTTTATCCGGCTCTTTTCCCGATCCTGTATACTCAAGATCCCTGCTGGAATGAACCGTTGAGATTTTCTCTACACGTGCCGTCTCTCCTTTCGGGATATCCAGTTGGATCTTCGCATGGATCTTTCTTCTGTCATCTACGATCTTATATGCGGTCTCCTCTGTTTTCTCTCCATCCAAAAATACGTCATGAACAGTACTGACTGCGATCGCAACTTCTGATTCTGTCGTGACCATTCCCATCTGCAGATATTTTTCATCGAATGCACGCTTTGATACTTCCGTGAGATGCTGGGCACCATTATTTGTCACCTGTGCGTTGATTCCGCTCACAACCGTTGCTTTTACGTCGCAGTTTACAGGTTTGATCTCAACATATGCACCGATCACATGTACGTTCTTATAAGACACAAAACGATGGAAAGACAGCTGCACGACATCCCCGTTTTTTCCTTCCCACAGGACATTACGGCAGGTTTCCCCCGTATAAAGATTTAATGTTCTTGAATACTCTTTTAGATTGTCCTCTGTCATGGAAAAACGTTCACCATTAAGTTCGATTTCCATATTCACAATATCAGAAACATTCGGAAGTTCAGTTGCTTCCTCTTTGCTTGCTTTGTTGAATGTTCCTGTGATGAACATACCCCTGACAGTATCCACATATCTTTCTTCCAGCGAATTGCGGAGGCCTAAATAACCATTCCCCTGTGTGAAGATGGACTCACATTTTCCAGTATATTTCTCATGAAAGCTGGTCTCCTCAATGATCCAGCTTGTCTCTGCCCCTGTTCCTTTTCTGTAATTCATAACTGGCATAGCTTCATTCTCCTTTATTAACCTTTAATTCCGGATGCAGCAACAGATTCCTGTACCTGCTCCTGTGCAAAGCAATATACAATGATCGCCGGAACCACTACGAGTGTGAGTGCCGCAAACATTTTCGTGTAATCGTACGATAATGACTGGTTAAAAAACTGTAATGCAACCGGCAGCGTCCTGTTCTTCTCTGATGATGTAAGAAGTGCTGCATAGAAATATTCATTCCAATTGCCGAGAAACATTAAAATTCCAGCGGTAGAGAGACCTGATTTCGCAAGTGGAAGATTGATCATAAAAAATGTACGGAAAAACCCTGCACCATCAATCGTAGCAGCCTCATCCAATTCTTTTGGAACTCCCATAAATGCCGATTTCAAAATGAAAATCGACATTGCAATACCGCTTCCCAGATATACAAGGATCAAACCTGTTTTGGTATCATACAGATGCATGGAATTGATCAGCGAAAAAATCGGCTGTGCTTTTGCATGACCCGGAACAAGCATTGTAATTGTAAATAGTGCAAAAATAAGATTTCTTCCCGGGAACTCATATTTCGCCAATACATAGGCCGCCATTGCAAAACAGATCAGGGATATCACCGTAGATATCAGCGATATCAGCAGCGAATTGCCAAAATAACTAAAGAAATCATATTTCTGGAACAGATATGTGTATGCCTCTTTTGCTGTTGTAATACCTGTTGGCAGTGTAAATGGTCCCTCCAGAATCTGTGCATTCGTTTTAAAGGAGGATAATGCCACCCATACGATTGGGAATACACTCAGCATAATAACAATGAATTCTGTTCCATAAATCAGGATATTTGTTAATATTTTTTTTATCACATTCATGATTGTTCCTCCTAGTAGATTGAATCATTCATACGGAATGCCTTTGTTACAATGTACATAACCAGTAAACCGATAAGGAACATGATCACACCGATCGCATTGGCAAATCCGTAGTTGTAATCTGTGATCGCACGTACCAGCAGTACAGATAAACTCATCGTATCATCACCAGGTCCTCCGGCTGTCGTAAGTGCGATCGCTTCATACATGGAGATACGTGATGTGATAGAACATAACATTCCGGTTCCTATGGAGATCCGGCAAAGAGGAAGTTCCACGAAACGGATCAACTGCCATCCATTCGCTCCGTCAAGTTTTGCTGCTTCGATCAGTTCTTTTGGAATCGCCATTAAATCATTCAATACGATCAATGTGACAATAACTGCATAAAACAGCCACGTAAGGGTAACTGCCCAGAATGCATATGGACTCTGGTAGAACCACTGCACCGAAAAATCTTTATCAAATACACGTATCACTGAGTTTAAAACACCCATCTGGTCATTGAAAATAAACCGGTAGATCAATGCCCACGCTGCTGCTGAAATAATATTTGGTATCATAAATACAGAACGTGTGAATTTCCATCCGTGAGGTTTCAGATATAAAACAAATGCCGTGAGTACACCAAATCCTACATGGAACGTCATTGCAATAGCCGACCATAAAATCAGGTTTTTGATCGATGCTGCAGAAGCACTGTTGGTAAAGAGTTTTATATAGTTACTGATCCCATTAAAAGAAGGAGCATTAAATCCATCCCATTTTGTAAATGATGTTGTAAGCATCACAGCGATCGGCTGTACATAAAACATCACAAATATAATAATTGTCGGAAGAAGGAATGCGTAAATCCATTTAAAATTTTTTACCTGCACTTTTCCGTATTTTTTCTTTTTTGTCATAATATTCCATTTCCTTTCAGAAATATTCATTATTTTCAGATATATTCCGCGTCCAGAAGGCAATCTTCTGAAAGAAAAAGGGGAATCAATTTGTCCGTAAATGATTCCCCCTCCATGATTTCATCGATTATTTGTCACCAGCTTCAGCGGCTTTTGTTGTAAGAATCTCACAGAACTCTTTCGGAGTAATCTGTCCATTTACTAACTGCACAAGATTGGTTCCAAATACACTGTTTGATACGGATTCAGGCATAATTTTTGATACATTAGGAACGATATTTGTATCAGATGTCAGTAACTCGGTCTGCTGTTTTACCAATGGTTTTTCATCTAACTTCGAAAGAAATTCATCGCTATAGGTAAGATTCGGTATCTGGCATCCCTCTGTAAGTGCAAATGTCTCTAACTCATCTTTTGAATAAATAAATGCAAGAAATGCTTCTGCACATTCTCTCTCTTCATCCGTACCACCATTGGTAAGCGTCCATCTGCCAAATACTTTTGTTTCACAGATTGACACATTGCCAGGATAATAATCCGCTTTTACATCCGCTCCGTTAAATCCATTAGACCAGTTATCAGAAGCACTGTCCACGAATTCGGAGTTCATCCAGGAGCCATTGCAGATAACGGCTGCCTGATCAGACATGAATGCATTGGCTGCGTCTGCATATGCTGCACCAACTGCATTAGCGGATGCATTTGTTTTCCAGATCTCTGTTAATTTTGTTACAGCATTTACGAATGCCGGCTCTGTGTAATCGTAGCATTTGGTTCCTTCATTCGATTGAAGCCATTCTTTACCGCCATCTTCATTTGCGATCAATGCCGTTAATAACAATGCTGATGTCCATGCATTGTCAACTGTCTGGAGCGCAAATTTGTTGTCACCAAGAGAACTGATAAATTCATCCATTGTCATGGATGAAACTGTTTTCTCCGGTGAGTACAGTGCTGAGTTATAGTATAAACCCGTGTTAGAAAGTGTGACCGCCGGCACACTGATGATATCTCCGTTCTCCAGTGTACAATATTCCAAAGAAGAATCTACACAAAGCTCTTTGATCTCCGGATGTTCATCCAGAAAATCGTTCATCGGGTAATACAGTTTTCCCGGGATCATTGCTGTCTTGATCCATTCTATGTCAGGTGTCTGGATCAGTGTCGGAAGTGAATCAGACTGTGCCAGCTGGCTGATCTTGTCTGTATAAGATGCCTCAACGACTTCCTCTAATTCAATATGATATTTTCCTTTGTTTGCCTCATTAAATCTCTCAACGGCAGGTTCAAAATATACAGCGCCAACATTTTCTCCTACGCAGAAGGTCGGGATTGTAAGTGTGATCTCACCACTTCCCGACGCACTGTTATTGCTGCTGTCTGAACCACCACACGCTGCAAGGGAAGCTGTCATTGCTGCTACAAGTAAAATTGATAAAACTCTTTTTTTCATCTTTTTCCTCCTAGTGATAAACGTGTAAAAAGCAAAAATCCAAAACGTTTTGGTAACTGTTGAGTTAACAATATACCAAAACCTTTTGGATTTCAAGCTTTTTGTGTATTTTTTTATTTTTTCGTCATATTTAACATTTTTTATTGTATAATTTGTATACTTCTTACAATTTTGCTTTCGTTGATGTGCGTTTCATCAGCTTGTATTCCATAGGTATCCAGTCCGGTACGCGGTTTCCATCAATCATGCTGACAACTGTGTTGGCACAGGCTACTCCCATTTCATATGGATACTGTTTGACAGATGTGATTCCCCCATGGATATATTTTGAAACAGTAAAATCATCAAAACCAGCGACAGCCACATCTTGCGGCACCTGCATTCCAAGCTGCATCATGCCATCGATCGCTCCGATTGCAATGCCGTCGCTTGCGCAGAAAAATGCATCAATCCCCGGATAGCGGCGCTTTAACTCCATTGCTTTCTGCATTGCCGTACTTTGGTCAAACTGGCAGTCCACGATCCATTCTTCCCTGACGCGGAAACCATGCTTCTCTAATGCACGCTTGTATCCGCTTTCCCTTCGTTCTGACACCTGTGCCATTTTCTTACCGGAAAGCATTGCTATGTTGCAGTATCCATTCTCGATCAGATGCTCGACCTCCTCGAAGGATGCTTTCTCATTATCTGCGGAAACTTCTCTTACGTTATCGCCATCCATGGCTACATCCACAAGGACGCATGGGATCTCACTGTTTTTGATCTGCTCATAATACGGCATGTCCATGGCAAGACCGTAAACGATAATCCCCGTTAATTTCTTCCTCTTGCAGATCTGTCCAAAGCTTATTTTCAACTGTTTATCGGACGGCATTGTCAGGATTGTAAATTCATACTCCATTTTTTGTGCCACCTTGTAAATTCCGCTTGTAAGTCCATACATGATGCCGCTTGGATCTTCCTCCAGCAGTTCTCCTGCGATCAGCAGTGCGATCGTCTTCTTCTGTATCCCTCTCAGTGAGCGTCCTGCCTCATCCGGCATATAATCCAGACGCCTCGCAATTTCTACGATCTTCTGCCTTGTCTGTTCATTCACATCTTTATATCCATTCAGTGCGTGGGATACCGTAGTCATCGATACCCCAGCCTCATGTGCAACGTCATGAATTGTCGTCCTCTTATTCAGAACTTCTTTTTCCTGCTTATCCATACAAACTCCCCCGATTTATCAGATTTCCACAAATTAATACCTATCTTATCACATTTTTCCATTATATTCCATCTGCAAAAATGAGGAATGCATGTGTCACGTTCCTATTTTGCGATGTCCAACAGATCCCTGAATGCTGACAGTTTATAATCTGCTTTGTCATAACCCGCTGCGTCGCCGATTGCTATAGATGTCATGTGTCCTGAAACTGCCGCATCGATTCCCGCATACGCATCTTCCACAACACCGCATTCTTCCGGTTTTAAACCTAAAAACTCTGCGGCTTTTAAGAAAACTTCCGGATCCGGTTTGGATCTTGTGATATTTGTTCCATCGGAAACCGCATCAAATTTATCCATGATCCCGGTCCTTTCAAGAATGTATTTCGCATTTTTACTGGATGAACCAATTGAAAGCAGATACCCTCTTTTACGCAGTTCATCCAATGTTTCCTTCACCTCGTCACTGACATCTGCCGGTGTCATCTGTTCTAAAAGTTTTTTATAAATCTCGTTTTTCTCCTCCGCCATCTTCTGTTTATCTTCATCGCTCAGCGGCTCTCCCTCATACCTTTCGAGAATGATTTCCAGACTTTCCATACGGCTTACCCCTCGCAGTCTGTTATTAATCTCCTGATCAAAATAAATACCTTTCTCGTCAGCCATTTGTTTCCAGGCTTTATAGTGATACTGATCTGTAAATACAATTACCCCGTCCAGATCAAAAATAAGTCCTTTTACCGTCATATTTCCCTCCATGTCTTCTCTTTCGCTTAATTTTTTTGGTATCATACTGTGTACTTTTTTTAATATTACACAGTATTTGTTACCAAAACGTTTTGGTATTTATATACTAACACCCCCATTTTTAAAAATCAACAACGTTTTGGTAAATTATGATATAAAAAAAGAATAAGGTCTTACCACTGTGGGCAGTACCTTATTCTTTCAGCTGAATTCTATACCATTTTCTCTTTTTCTATAATAGTCTCTCGGAATCTCTAACAGCATTTGCATTTGATCATCGGTCAGCTTAATCGCATAAGAAAAAGTAATTTCTGGGTTATATTCTTCATCCCGGATGAATTGCGGTTCAAATCCTGTTTTCCCATTTCGGATTTTCTTTGCCGGAAGCGCAATATCATATGTCCATGTATATTTGTTTATCTCTTTTGTCTGCATACCTTCTATTGCCGGCATTTGTCTTTTCCAGTCATATACCTGATACGACAATTCCTGCTCTGGAATATTCAACAGCATAATACTTGTTGTGTTCCCGTATCCGATAACCTCGCAGTATTCGATTTTAGAAAAATAAACCGTATCTGCCATGTTTTCACTTCCTTTTATACACATTCTAATTCCAGCTTTTCCATATATCCGGTTTATATCCAAGTGTTGCCTGTTTACCATTTCTGACTACCGGTGTCTTAATTATTTCAGGATTCTCAAGTACTTTCTCCAATTTATCTTCATCTGCAATATACTTAATAATCGCAAGCAAGTCCTTATTTTTTCCGTCCCAGTTAACCATATTCTCTAATCCGCCGTTTACCTGAGCCACCGAATTAAACTCGCCTTTGCTCATACCTTTTTCTTTCATATCAATAAATTGATACTTTATGCCACGTTCTTTAAAGAATCGCTCTGCCTTCTTCGTTTCATTACATTTCTTTGTCCCAAATATCTGTATATACATTTCAGCATTCCTTCTCTATACCACAATGATATTTTTATTATAGCACTCATAATCTATGGTTTACAACGATTAAACATACTGCATATCACTAAGGCGGTATATGGTGAACGATATCGGAATATACTGCATACCTGTAAGGTGGTATCTGATGATTGATACCGAGGTATTCCGCATACCAATAAGGCGATATCTAGTAAGCGACACCGGGATATATTGCATACCTATAAGGCGATATCGGATGAGCGATATCGAGACATTCCGCATACCAATAAGCTGATATCGGATGAGCGATACCGAGGCATATTGCATACTAATAAGCGATACTGAAACATTTACGCATACCTACAAGCTGATACCGGGATGTGCGCATACCAATATTTTAATATCAGACAAATGGGTACTGTCGGGAATGAATGTCCAGAAAACGGATGCGGATAGAAGTGTACTGAGCGAAACGATATCGATTGAACCGTATGCAAATGGACCGGTATCAAAACACCCGGATTCAGAGTACGCATATGCAAATGCTATAGGATCCGCATTACCGAAAACTACATAATGGGCGCAGATCTGTGGGAACATACTGGGTTTTAAGGGATATGGGAACAAAATGTTGGGTTCTAATTTATCAGGCGCCAAACTGTGCCAGAATACAGCATCGAGGCACGCTCTCCTGTGAATACGATCAATGCGCGCGACATAAGGAACCCTGTATGCCTTTCCCCGGGTATTGAATACATTACTTACTATATAAAGTAATAACGTAGTAGTTTAACAAGTAGTAGTTTGTAATCTCAACATGTCGATTTCCCAATAAATCTGTTAGAATGGTAGATTTTGCAGACATAAATACAAAAGGGCATACATTTGAGTAGTAAAACGCTTCTATCAATAGGTCCTAATATGCATAGTAGTTGATTACATAGTAATTGTTCACGTAGTAGTTGTTCACATAGTAGTTCTTTCACTAGTAGTTGTTTACATAGTAGTTCTTTCTAAATGTCCTCTCTCCCCATTCTGTCTCTGTCAAAAAAAATAAGAGCAGGACACATACCCGCTCTCACTTCGTAATCTTTTCAATTTGCAAATTTTATGCTTGTACACCAAGAACCTTACTTGTTGTGTGCCCGTATCCGATAACCTCGCAGTATTCAATTTTAGAAAAATAAACCGTATCTGCCATGTTTTCACGGCCTTTTACCTGAGTCACCGAATTAAACTCGCCTTTGCTCATCACTATACCACAATGATATTTTTATTATAGCACTCATAATCTATGGTTTACAATGATTAAACATCTCGTCAATTTTTTTAAGTTTTTATTGTTGTTTTATTAATATTTTCTTAATTATCATTGTTTTCGCAAAGTTTCTGCCGTGTTTTTTACAAATTAAGCCTTCTCAATACTGTAACTTAGTACAACTTAGGCATCCAAGATCGCTAAATATCATGAGGTGACATTATGGAAAATCACGAAAAAACATTGACAGAATCCATTTCTGATGCAAAGATGGAATTCGAAAGACTGCAGGCCCTTCTTTCAGAGAAGGAGGCAGAAATGAAACGAGAAGAGATTCTCAAAAAACACACAACACCTATCACTTTCCTCGAGGGACGTGGCAGGTGGACAACACGAGTAAATGGCAAACAGAAAACTCTTAAAAGCCGGAAAGAACTCGAAGACTGGATTGTATCTCAATATTCCGAGACAGCAACAGCAAAAACATTAGATGATATCGCAGAAGCATGGTTTTCAATCGATGAAAAAAGAAGTACTGATCGTACTCTGGTAAAGCATAGAGGTTGGTATGAACGTTTTCTAAAGAATTCTCCTTTATTTACGAAAAACATTCAAGATATAACCATTGACGACGGCTATGAGTAGGTATCCTATTGTTTATCCATTTATCCGCACATGACCAGAAAATACTTCACAAATGTAAGAAGCGTATTAAATGGCATTATGCAGTATGCTATCGACAAACGTTTATTGACTTATAATCCGATTGCTAACATGAAACTTGGAAAAGATGTATTCTGTATCCCGGATAAAACATGTGAAGAAGATACCGTTTTCAGCACTGTGGAGAGAACCTCTGTATGTAAGTTCTCCATGAATGAAGCAGAGGCTACCGGTGAAGCGAAATATTATGCGATTGCGCTGCTTTTTGAGCTTCCGCTTAGAGATGGCGAGTTATGCGCCTTAACCTGGGGAAATATCATTAAGGATATTAAAGGCAATTCGAAGCTTGTTATTGAACGTCAGTTAGTGACTGACTGCACAAGCGGAAAAGCAAAGGGGTACCGTATCGTAAATTACGGTAAAACTCGAGCCGCATATCGTGAGATTACACTAAGCGAACGAGCCATTCAGATTCTTGCGCGTGTAAAAGATCTCAATACCCAGAAAGGCTATCCGATTACACAGTCAGACTTTATCTTTATGAGAAGTTATAATGGGATCGTCTGTGGATGTACTCAGAGATGTTTTGATTCATATCTTCGCAGATATTGTAAAAAAGCCGGAATGCCAGTAATCAAGAGTCCACATGATGTACGTCGGACGGTATGCACAAATCTGTATTTAAACGGCATGCCACCTAAACGTATTCAAAAAGTCATGGGACATGAGACATTAGAACAGACATTGGAATATATCCGCTCAACCAATGATGACCTTGAAGACAGCCAGTTCTTCAATCTGCTCAATCAGGCTGCACCGGATAATGTGATTCCGATGAAAACAAAGGTTGGGTAAACATTATTCACAAGTCCTCTCAAACATAAAAACAGTCCTAAACCCCCAATTTATAAGGATTTAAGACCGTTCCCCGATACGTGCGCGAGAAGATTCGAACTCCCGACACCTTGGTCCGTAGCCAAGTGCTCTATCCAGCTGAGCTACGCACACATATTCTATTAACTTCTTCACATCTATTATAACACTCTTGTCAAGTGCCCTTTCGATGAATGCCGGCGACCGGAATCGAACCGGTACTGTATCGCTACAACAGGATTTTAAGTCCTGCGCGTCTGCCAGTTCCGCCACGCCGGCATTTCTGCACCAGAAACTGATGCAAGTGGAAGTTACAGGGCTCGAACCTGTGACCCTCTGCTTGTAAGGCAGATGCTCTCCCAGCTGAGCTAAACTTCCAGAACGACCCAAGCGGGACTCGAACCCGCGACCTCCGCCGTGACAGGGCGGCGCTCTAACCAACTGAGCCATTAGGCCTTATTCTTTTCTTTTGAGTGGACCATCGGGGACTCGAACCCAGGACCGACCGGTTATGAGCCGGTTGCTCTGACCAACTGAGCTAATGGTCCTTGTTCAAGGACTCTTGTTCCTTCAAAAAAGCCGATGATCGGACTCGAACCGATAACCTGCTGATTACAAATCAGCTGCTCTGCCAATTGAGCCACATCGGCATGTGACTTTCCAGCTGATTTGTAACCAGCTGCTCTGCCTACAATTGACTCGTTCCTCCTCAATTGTCGAGAATTGAGCCACATCGGCATACTTTTCTAGTGACTCCGACGGGAATCGAACCCGTGTTACCGCCGTGAAAGGGCGATGTCTTAACCGCTTGACCACGGAGCCTTATATTTAAAAAAACTCCCCGAGTAGGGCTCGAACCTACAACATCACGGTTAACAGCCGTGCGCTCTACCATTGAGCTATCGAGGAATATTTCTTTTACTTCTTTTAGAATGTCTTTTGTACATTCAAAACTTCATACAGATTCCGAGTTTCTGTGGTCAAGCCCTCGATCGATTAGTAACAGTCAGCTCCATGTGTTGCCACACTTCCACCTCTGCCCTA
>PVML01017277.1_pt1 | contig 44419 bp, 50 predicted proteins | sample 1853371 | NCBI WGS metagenome assembly PVML01 (sample SAMN08533508, study PRJNA380276) | Human gut metagenome, whole genome shotgun sequencing project. | isolation source: participant 1, chromium library | host: Homo sapiens | collected 2017 | reverse complement strand
AAGTTGGTATTCTGGCATGACAGTCTCCTCTTTATTATGTATTATGTATTAAAGGTGGGGCAATAAAAGTAATAAAATGTTTCGATAAAATCGTTGACTTAGATTGAATTGAAGGTTATTATATAATAATGTATGCGTCTGCGGTTAAACGATCAAGCCGTTCTTTGTGTAGAGATCATGTTAGATATAGCATCCTGAGTAACGCAGCAAATTTTTGCCATTTCTATGCCAGCGATATGCCATAACAGGCGCACTACAACTTTCTACAACTTTTCTACAACTTTTGAAGCGAAAAGGATGGCACAAGAGGACACGAGACGAATGAAAAAAATTTCACGAATCGAGTATTGTGCGGGTTTTGAACCCTTACAGAGCGGCATGGAACAGGATGAAGGGAGCCGAATTTTGCTCCCGACGATGAAAAGTTTGGATAAATAAATCCAGTGTTTTCAAGGGTTTGCGGGCTTGATAGAACTGATTTGACAACAAATTGACAACAATTACTTCTTCATTCACAAAGAATAATAACTGATGATAAGTTGTTCGGAAAAATCCGGCAATGTAAATGAGACCTAAAAGGGTCACTTTCTTGAAAGATAATTTCAGGAGAGTGGCCCTTTTTTGCGTTGCAGAATATTTGTTACATATCAAACCCAAGGAGGAACCCAAAATGGATGAACAGTATTACGACATTGAGCGAAGAACCGCAGTAAAAGAATCCGCACGAGAGCTGAGAAGGAAGTTTCTCAGATATAAGGATGCTGAGGTTGTTTACAGCATGACACATAAGAAGCTTTTGGAGCTTGCCGGTAAGGCAGGTGCTATCTATCGGATTGATGGATATGTGTTGTTGGACAGAGATATTTTTGATGAGTATTTGGAGCAGTTTCATGAGCCGCCTACGAAATAGCTGGCAGAAAGGATTTATATGGCAGGAAATGCATGGAAGTATTCGCACAAGCTGGATGATGTGGATATGGAGTTTTTACAACATGATTTTATAACGATTAAGCAGGGTGTGAACTATTACGGATTTAGCGAGCGACCGTTTCTTAGGATGGCTAAGGAAGCAGGAGCTTATTACAAGATTGGCAAGATGGTAAGAATCAGAAGAGATTTATTTGACCGGTATCTCAGAAAAACAAGAAAGGTGCCGAGAATAGGAGGCAAATTATGTGCAAGGTTATAACCGTATCGAATCAAAAGGGAGGAACAGCTAAGACAACATCGTGCGTGAATTTAGGTATTGGGCTGGCATCAGCAGGTAAGAAGGTGCTTTTAATTGATACAGACCCACAAGGTTCACTCTCTATCAGTTTGGGATATCCGGAGCCGGATGAGATGGAGAATACGCTGGCAACATTGATGATGAATATTGTAAATGATGAAGAATTCTGCTTGGAGGATGTTCTGATACATCATGAGGAGGGTGTTGATATACTTCCTTCTAATATTGAACTTTCAGCTATTGAGGTATCACTGGTAAATGTAATGAGCAGGGAGTTAATTCTTAAACAGTTGGTAGACCGTGTGAGGGATGCATATGATTTCATTATTATAGATTGTATGCCGTCGCTCGGCATGATGACCATAAATGCACTTGCATGCGCAGATGCAGTGTTGATACCGGTGCAGGCTGCTTATCTTCCGGTAAAGGGATTACAGCAGTTGATTAAGACAATCAGCAGGGTAAAGCGTCAGTTGAATCCAAAACTCAAAATAGAGGGTATTCTGCTTACAATGGTGGATAACAGAACGAATTATGCCAAGGATATCTGCTCCATGGTGTATGAGGCGTATTCCTCTTCTATCAAGGTATTCAAAACAGAAATACCGATGTCGGTACGAGCTGCAGAGATTAGTGCAGAAGGAAGTAGTATCTATAAATATGACCCGAAGGGCAAAGCCGCTTATGCATATGGCGAGTTAACAAAGGAGGTTCTCAATGGCTAGTAGAGTTGGAGAAAAAATAAAGCTTACAAGTATAGATGAATTGTTGTGTGTTCCGGAAACGAATGGAACGATTGAAATTGAATTGGGATTGATTTCTGCTTTTGAAAATCATCCGTTTCGAGTAGTCGATGATGAAAAGATGGAGGAGCTGGTGGAAAGCATCCGCCAGCAGGGAATCCTTTCGCCGGTGCTAGTGCGTCCTGATGATGAGGGTGGCTATGAAATGATATCCGGGCACAGACGACTGCGTGCGGCTACAATTGTTGGGCTTAAGAAGATACCTGCCATTGTAAAGGAGCTTACGGATGACGAAGCAATCATTGCTATGGTTAATGCTAATCTGCAAAGAGAAGAAATTCTGCCAAGTGAAAGAGGATTTTCTCTTAAGATGAAGATGGATGCCATGCGACATCAAGGCTCTTGTCGACATGATGTCGCCAAGTTGAGCGTGGTGGAAAGAAAGACAGCGACTATCGTAGGAGAAGGAAGCGGATTAACCGGGCGAAGCGTTCAAAGATATATCCGACTGACAGAACTGATACCGGAGCTGTTGGATATGGTTGATACAAAAAGGCTGTCATTGGTAAACGGAGTTGATATTTCCTATTTTGATAAGGATGTTCAGAAGTGGCTGTACGAATATATAAAGGATAACAGAAATCTAAAGCCGGAGCAGATAGTGGCACTTAAGGAACAACGCAATTTGAAAAATATGACGCAGTATACTGTGATAGCAATTTTAAACGATGCTCTTCCGAAAAAGAGTGCCATTAAGAAGGTAAGATTTTCAGAAAAGAAACTGTCGAAGTATTTCCCGGCATATTATCCGGCATCAAAATGTGAGCGTATTATTACGGAACTATTGGAAAAATGGAAGTTGGAGCAGGAGGCACAGAATGGCATTTAATTATTATAGAAAAACCGATGCAGGTCAATTTAGTTTCATTCGTATTCCCAAGGCATTAATGACAGAGGAGTCTTTTGACTCCCTGTCGCTACAGTCAAAGCTTCTGTATGGGATGCTGATAGACAGAATGGGTGCATCATGCAAAAATCAGTGGATTGATGAAGAAAACAGAGTTTATATCGTTTATCCGATTCAAGAGATACAAAAGGATATGAAGGTATCCAAGCATAAGGCGATTGACTGTCTCACTGAATTGGAGAATATCGGTCTTGTTGAAAAGAGGCTACGAGGGAACGGCAGACCTACACATTTGTATGTGAAGAATTTTGTATCTGCTTCCGTGTGAAGTGCAGAAATTGCACTCCAGAGAAAGGAGGACCAACATGGAGCAAAAAATACGATTTGATTATTTTTATGGAAAAGAAGCGGATACATTTACTTTTTATAGGATACCAAAGCTGTTGTTTACGGAGCCGATGTTTAAAGGCTTATCCAGTGAAGCGAAGATTTTATATGGTCTATTGTTGGACAGAATGTCTTTATCTATTAAAAACGGTTGGTTCGATGAAGAAGGGCGTGCTTACATATATTTTGCTATAGAAGATATCGCTGAATTATTAAACTGTGGTAAGAATAAAGCAGTACGTTCCTTGCAGGAATTGGTGGATGATACCGGGATAGGTCTTATAGAAAAGAAACGGCAAGGGCAGGGAAAATCCAATATTCTGTATGTGAAGAACTTCATAATAGAAGAGCAGAATGTTATTTCCGGTGATTCTGAGCAAAATGCTACTGGTTCAGAAGTTTACTTTTCGACATTCAAGAATGTTGAAAAAGGGGATTGTAGGATACCCAAAAGTAACATTCCAGAAGTTTCATTTTGGGGAGCAAATAATAATAAAATGATATATAATAATATAAGTGATACAGAATCTAATCCTATCGTATCTGCAGATGCAGGATATGATGTGATGAGAGAGTATGAGCAAATTATCAAGGAAAATATAGAGTTTGAATTATTGCTTGCTCGTAATCCATACGACAAGGAGACATTATTAGGGATTGTAGACCTTATGTTGGAGATGGTTTTGGCTAAGGCAGACGAAGTGGTTATTTCCTGCAATCGCTATCCAACAGAGCTTGTGAAATCCAAGATGCTTAAGTTGAATTCAGCGCATATAGAGTATGTTTTGGATTGCATGAGAAAGAATACTACGAAAGTGAAAAACATTAAGAAATATTTGCTGGCTGCGTTGTTTAATGCATCCACAACAATGGGAAGTTACTATCAGGCAGAAGTGAACCATGATTTTCCACAATATGCCGTTGTAAGATGAGGGAGTGAATGAAAATGAGAGTATTGAAAAAGGTGTTATTATTTCCGATAAGGTTGGTGTTGATGTTTATAAATCTGCTGTTGGATTTGTTTATGAGGGTAGAGAGTTTAGTAGCCGGAATAGGTGGGCTGTTTTTACTGGCATGCTTAATTTATTCATTGGTCAATCAGATATGGATTCATGTAGGAATACTTACCGGCATTATTATTGCTGGTGTGGTATTTGTATTGCTGACTGCGGAGATTAAGGTCGGTCTTGAGATTTTGATAGAGAAGCTGAATGATTGATAAGAAGTGATCTGTGATTCTTTAGATATGCTAGATTTGGCTACAATGGTATAAATGAAAATGCAGAAGTTGCCGATGTAAAGAAATAATATCATTGTTGTTAGATAGTTCTTTGTTAATCACAATGTGTGATTGTATTCAATATATAGAAGGGATTGAGGTCTGAATGGATGAAATACAAAAGATGAAAAGAAGTAAATGGAGTCATTTTATTGAAGTTGTATCGTATATTGTATACACGGTAAGCGTATATTATGTGTCTCATTTAGATTTAAAAAACGAAGTTTTTATTGATGATAGGTATAGAGTTTTTTGTTTCTGTTTTATTACGTCGACTTTTTTATATTTTAAGGGTGAAAGTCTTGAAATATTTAAAGAAATGATAAAAAGTGGATGTATATTGATTAGTTGTCAATGTATTGATGCTTTTTTCTATGCAAAAGGAACAGACTTAGAAACATTTATGTATATAATTGTAAGCCAGGTTGTATGGCAATTGCTTTCCTTTGTTTTTGCATATATATATAACTCAAATATGAAAGAACATGGTAAATATACAAATAGATTGCTAGTAATATGTTTGGCAGTATTATTTGTTTCAACTGTGTTAATTAAATTGAATGTATTTATATGCATTATGATTTTTGCGGGTGTCTATTTTGTATTTGGATATCGTTATTATATTAGAAATATGAAAGAACGAAAAAAAGAGAAAGCAAAAGCAGAAGAAGTGAAGCAAAATATGCTGAAGGCAGAAAGAGAAAAGGAGCAGGAAAAGAAGGAATTAATTGAGAAGAATATTGCTTTGAATGAGGAAAACAAAAAACTAAAAGCTCAACTTCAACTAATAAATAAAAAGAATAGGCGAAAGAAAGTGAAAAAATAGGAAAATGTCCACCAAATGTCTACCAAATGTCCACCAAGTGTCCATTTTCAAATGATTTTACCTGTGTTATATTTACAATGGACAATCGAACGGGGAACACAAAAAGCCCCATCGGTTGTCTTTATCTTTTGCAAAAGAAAATATGGGAATTCAAAGCGTCAGCTTGCAGCGTTATGTTGTGAGTCTGGCGCTTTTGTTTTACCCGGGAACCGGAAGCGGGGATGACGATTCCTGCTTCTAATACAGATTAAGAAAGAACGAGGTAGACGAATGAATAACGAAGAATTCAAAAATGAATTTGTGGATGCCGTGAAGGAAGCACTTTACGAGAGAGGCAACGAGGTAGACATCAAAATCACAACTGTTGAGAAGATGAATGAAAGCTATGAAGCGATGACCATTACTCCGGAAGGAAGCAATGTTGGTATGAATATGAACCTTGAGGTGTTCGCTGAGGCTTATGAGAGCGGTGTTCCTTTTGATGAAATCGTAGATCAGGTTACTCACAAGATTGAAGCACATCTTGCGAATATGCCAACCTTCGATGTTGCACAGCTCACTGATTACGAGCAGATGAAAGAAAAGCTTTCCATGGAGGTAGTTGCTCTTGACAGAAATACAGATTTGCTAGCCAAGGTTCCTCATCAGGAGATGGAGGATATGGCAGTAGTTTATAGATTTGTGGTAGAGAGTGATGGCGATGGCAGAGCTACGATGCTGGTCACAAATGATATCTTGGATAAGATGGGAGTTACACCGGAACAGCTTCATGCAGATGCACTTGAGAATGCACCGGAGCTTAGACCGGTTGTAATTAAGGGTATGAGCGAAGTCATGATTGAGATGATGGGACCTGACGCGGCGGATATGTTTGGACTGGACGAAATGCCACAGGACGAAAAAATGTATGTCGCAACAGTACCGGATAAGATTGCTGGAGCCGGAGTGATTGCATATCAGAACTTCATGGATGAAGCTGCTGAAAGGCTTGGCGGTGACTTCTTTATCTTACCTTCTTCTCTCCACGAGGTTTTATTGGTAAGAGATGATGGCGAGGTCAACTACAGTGATTTAAAGGCTATGGTTGAGGAAGTAAACGCTACTCAGGTTGCACCGGACGAGAAGCTTACTGACAGCGTATATCACTACGACAGCAAGGAGCATATCTTTGAACTTGCTGAGAAGTTTGAAGCACGCCAAAGAGACAAGGAAGCTGATATTGCTTCTGAGAAAGAAGAAAAGGCTTCCGTCTTAGGCGACCTGAAAGCAAAGAAGGATGAGGTTGCAAAACAGCCTAAGAAAGAGGCTGTAGAAAAAGCAACAAAGGCTAAGGGGGAAGAGCTCTAATTATAAGTGCGGAAAGCGTCAGCACCGGATATAGATTCCGGTGCGGGGCGCTTTTTTAATGAGCAATGAATGGAAAACAGGAGGACTTATTCATGTCAAGAGAATATAACGTAGCTAAAACAATGACCAGTAATTATTCATCGGTAATCGGTAAGAAGGAGCCGTTACCACATCCACAGAACTGCAAGACGGAGTGCCCTTATGGCTATGGAAGAGCTTTCTGCTTTCCTTGCATGGCTAAGATTATGAGTGAGCACAATGCTGCGAAGAAAGCGGCATCTTCAAATGCATAGAAATGATATTTGATTATTTTTATAAGGAGCAGTCGGAGCAGTATGCATTTTATCGCATTCCGAAGGTGCTTATAGTAGGCGAAGAGTTTGTGGATTTATCTACAGATGCCAAACTTCTATATGGTCTGCTGTTAGACAGAGTATCCTTATCATCCAGTAGTGGGTGGCTGGATGAATATGGGAGAGTGTATATCATTTACACAATTAAGAGCATTCAAAGGGATATGTGCTGTGGTGTCAAAAAAGCAGTGAAGCTACTAAAAGAGTTAGAACGATTTGGACTAATTGAAAAGGTTATTCAGGGGCAGGGAAAACCTGCACTTATTTATGTGAAGAACTTTAGCGGGGTATTGTTAAAAGGACAAGACAAGAGTTGTCAAAAGGACAATTCTGGGCTTTTCCAAAGGACAACGCTAGAAGTGTCAAAAGGACAACCAAATAAGACTGAGAGTAATAATACAGAGTATAGTAATACGAATCCTATCCTATCCGTGGTGGATAAGGATGCGGATAAGGAAGAGAGAGATTCCTATGCTCAGTACTTTTATGAGCGGTTGGATATGGATATTTTGCAGGAACGATACCCCTATGATCATGAGGTACTGGAGGCAATATTTAATCTTGTGTTAGATGTAGTCTGCTCTAAAAGGAAAACAATTCGCATTGCCGGGGATGACAAGCCGGTTGCTGTGGTAAAGGCTCAGTTTATGAAAATTCATTCGGGGCATGTAGAGTATGTAATGGACTGTCTGAAAAAGTGTTCATCGAAGGTTCGTAATATAAAGCAGTATATATTAGCGACGCTCTATAATGCCCCTTTAACTATGCAAAGCTATTATCAGGCATGGGTCAATAATGATATGGCTACAGGAAAATTTTATGGAGGTACAGATGAAAGAGATTGAAATTAGCATCCAGTTAAATCCGGTTGAGGATGGCGCAAATTTTATTCCGGATAGAGTGAGACGTAAGGATAAAGGTGCCTTAATTATTGGTACGAATGGAGAATACCGTGTTGCTGAGGAAGAGGAGGCGTATGATCTTCTGGACAGATTGGCGGTGAATTGTGCGTCAGACTATATGGGAGCGACAGATTATTTAGTGATTTTTAATGCAAAGAAGGTACTTTGTGTTAGTGGAACAAAATTTGTTGTTGGTTCTGTGATGATTGTAAAGGGAACTGCCAGAGGTCTTGAATTCCTTAATGAAGAGGAAGTGGAAGAGGCAAAAGCTGAATTTATTAGCAGGCTGGCTGTATTGTGCGGTAGTGGCATTCAGTTTTCTGCGTATGAAATTGGATAAGGAGGAGCATGAAAAATGAGTAGAACAATTCCCAGAGCGTATGTAACAGCTGCGTGGAGTAAGAATCCGGTAGAAGCAGAAGATGAAGCAAAAAAGTATTGCAGAGAGCTTGTAAAAGCAGGCTATCTTCCTCTTTGCCCGGTATTGGCATTTAACGGTGTAATTAGTGATGATGATCCGGATGCAGAGAAGAAACGCAGAGAAATGTCGGAGGATTTATTGAAGAGAGCAAGGTTTTTAGTGGTATGCGGTGAGGTCATCAGTGATGAAGTCAAGGAAGAGATTTCCATTGCAAAGCATTCCAAAGTGATTCCTACAACGCTGTCCGGAATATTGCAGTGCGGATAATGCACATCGGAAGGAGGGAGAAAATTGCAGGAAGATGTAGAAAACAAAACAGTGAACCTAGCGGTAAAATCTTCAAAGGTCACTGCTACGGTTCTATATAAAGCTTTGAGAGCGTTTATCAACCACCAAAAAAAGAAAGCATTGGAAAAGCAAATGGCAAGTGAGGAACCTGTTAAGGGTGAACAGTCTGTAAAAGAGTTAATCGGTCAGGGACAAGGAGTATCCAGCATGCCGATTGGCGATAGTGGGGTTAGAGACTTTAAGAAAATCTGTAAAAAGTATGGTGTGGATTTTGCCATTGTGAAGGACAAAAATGAACATCCGCCGGTGTATACGGTTTTCTTTAAGGCGAAGGACGCAGATGCAATTACCAATGTATTAAAGGAATATTCTGCAAAGCAGATGAAAAAGCAAGCGAAAAAAGACCGACCAAGCATCTTGGAAAAGCTTAAGAAGTTCAAGGAGATTGTGGCGAAAACTCCAAAGAAGGAAAAGGAGAGAAGGAAGGAGCACGAGCGATGAAAAATAAAAATCTAAAGAAAAAGCTTATTCTGAATTTGCCTTATATTCTGATAGGAGCATTTGCTACAAATCTTGGCGAAGCATGGCGATTGGCAGAAGGAACAAATCTGTCTGAGAAGATACAGGGCATGGTTTTAGGTGGCGCATTCAGTGCAGCATTTGCAAATCCGTTACCGAGTCTGTATTTGCCGGATTTATTGATTGGCATTATCGTAGGCGCAATTTTGCGTCTGGCGGTGTATCTGAAAGGTAAAAATGCTAAGAAATATAGGCATAATATTGAATATGGTTCTGCCAGATGGGGAACACAGGCGGATATTGAGCCGTTTGTAGATGCAACATTTGAAAACAATGTGCTATTGTCTCAGACTGAACGAATTACTATGAATGGGAGACCGGCAGAGCCGAAGTATGCACGAAATAAGAATGTGCTTGTGGTAGGTGGTTCCGGTTCCGGTAAAACAAGGTTTTTTATTAAGCCTAATTTGCTCCAGATGCATTCGAGCTACGTGGTCACTGACCCAAAGGGTTAGATTTTAAGAATACAGAGAAAATAGGTCATTAAAAAATGAAGTGTTTTCTGTGTGTTCTTATTTTTTAGCATTATGAAAGGAGCTGAGAAAATGGCTAAAGATAACAGAATAACAGCACTTTACGAGCGTCTGTCCCGTGATGATGAGATGCAGGGCGAATCCAACTCCATAACAAACCAGAAGAAGTATCTGGAAGATTATGCAGTGCAACATGGCTTTGGTAATATTCAGCATTTCAGTGATGATGGATATTCAGGAACGAACTTCAACAGACCGGCATTCAATTCTTTGCTGACAGAGATTGAAGCCGGCAGAGTGGGAACAGTGATCGTCAAAGATATGTCCCGATTTGGCAGAAACTATCTGCAAGTAGGTTTCTATACGGAAATGATGTTCCCTAAGAAAAATGTCCGTTTTATTGCAGTAAATAACGGAGTTGACAGTGCCAATCCGGCAGATAATGATTTTACACCATTTCTGAATATCATGAATGAGTGGTATGCAAAAGATACCAGTAAGAAAATCAAGGCAGTGTTCAAGGCAAAAATGCGAGACGGAAAACGTGTCAGCGGTGCAGTGCCTTATGGATATTACAGAAAGCCTGAGGATAAGCAGACATTGTATGTTGATGAAGCTTCTGCTTCGGTTGTCAGACGCATTTTTCAGCTTGCTTGTGATGGAATGGGTGCAACCGCAATAGCAGATACCTTGTCAGAGGATAAAATCCTTATTTCTTCGGCTTATGCGAGACAGAACCATCCTGAGGATTGCCAGTGTACGAATTACCATGACCCTTATACATGGAATGCTACAACAGTGGGCTATATTTTGAACAGACGTGAGTATTTGGGGCATACCGTTCTTGGGAAGACAACGAGGGATAATTTTAAGACAAAACGGAAAAGAATTGCAAATGAGGACGAACTGCTTGTCTTTTACAATACACATGAAGCTATCATTGATCAGGAAACATATGATAAAGCGCAGAGAATGAGAAAAAGGGTATCTCCAAGGCGAAACAGTGAAAAGCCTGCGCACAGGCTGTCAGGACTTCTTTATTGTGCGGATTGTGGAAGCAGACTGGCATATATCAATTCAAAGCCAAAAGATGGGAAAATATATGACAGCAATCAGGCATTCCGGTGTAGCCGGTACCACAATAAATATCATTCATGTACTGGTCACTATATCAAGGCAAGCACAATAGAAATGCTGATTTATCAGGCAACTAAGAGAGTGTCACAGTATGTCCTTAAAGATGAAAAAGAGTTTGTAGAACAGTTGAAAGCACAGTATGAATTGCAGTGTGAAAAGGATAATACAGATGATAAAAAAGAGTTGTTAGAAGCAAAACGTCGTATGATGGATTTGGATGATCTGATAAAAGGTCTGTATGAGAATTTCACACTGGGGCGATTGCCGGAGAGACAGTTTAACCGCCTTATGACAGAATATGACACCGAACAAAGCAACCTAGAGCAGAGAATTTCAGAACTTGAAACTGCTACAGAACGTATATCCACTAAGGCAGTGCAGATTGATAAATTTGTGCGACTGGTTAAGAAATACCGAGATTTTGAGGAACTGACAACACCTATGCTTAATGATTTCATTGAAAAGGTTGCAATTCATGAAGCAGAGGGTGGCAGAACAAAAGACCGTACTCAGCAAGTGGATATTTATTTCAATTTCATTGGAAATTTTGTTCTTCCACTCAGTGAGGATGAAGTGGAAGCCTTGCAGTCAGAGGAAGCACGCAGAGCGGAAGAGATTGCTGAAAGAAAGAGAAAATCTTCTAAGAAATCTACGCAGAAAAGAAATCAGAAGCGTGCAGAGATCAAGGCAAAAGCAGAAGCTGGAGATCCTGAAGCTATGGCAGAATATAAAGCAATCCTTGAAAAAGGCAGACAGAACAACCGTAAGAGATCTGAAAAAATGCGAGAATTGAGAATGTCTGACCCTGAATATCGGGCGAAGGTGGAAGAGAAAGAACGCTTGGCATTGGAAAGGGAAAAGAAACGTCAGGAGCGTGCTACAAAGAAGAAAAAGATTGCTTTGGCAGAATTAAAGGAGCAGGCAGAAAAAGGCAATCAGGAAGCCGTCAGAGAGCTTGAGGAGCGTAGAGCTATTGCAAGAGAACGTTCAAGGAAATCAGCAGAAAAGCGTAAGCAGAGAGCAGAAAATGACCCTGAATATGCGAAATATTTGGAAGAGAGAAATGCAGAATACAACAGACGGCATACCGCAAGAAGAAAGGAGCAGATGGAAGCCTTGAGAGCCAGAGCGGAAGCCGGAGATCAGGAAGCACAGAGTCAGCTTGCAGAGCGTAAACAGTATCAGGTTAGAGCCACAGTGAAGAGCTACAGAAAAATGCGTGACGATGCATTAAGCGGAGATCCTATTGCAAAAGTAAGATATGAAAAAACACTGGCTATGAGACGTGAAGCGTATCACGCAAAGAAAAGTGAACAGACAGCCTAAGAGTAAGCATAATATCACAATATAATAGTTGCAGAATTGATGAGAATAAGCGGGAGCGATGCAATTATTGTAATGGACAATGAAGTATGGTATTGTATAGATAGTTTAACAAATTGTTAAGGAAACAATCGGAGTTGGTGTAAACGAAAAAGCAGTCTTGCGGTTTTATCAAACTGCCCTTTCGTTTACATCAATTTCGATTTTTCCTTGGTGAACAAAGTCGCGTCCCTTTCGCCACTATCTATGGGAATTCAATCTTTGCTCTCTTCTATAAGTTTATCATATCTCCTGTTTTATTGACAGCTGGTTTTTGCCAAAGAATTATTTTTAGGCATGACAAACAGACTCCCTTTGCGGTAGTTTTTTGAAGTATTCAGTTGTATATTTTAACATTTCATATGCGCTAAAACAGATGGTGTATGCTTATCTGGAAGATGTGGAACCATTTTTCCGCCACAGGAAGAACACCTGCATACATCTATGTTATATAGCAGCTTTATCATTTCAGTGGCACTTCGATTTTTTAATGCAGAAATATTTTTTTTACATCCAAGCAGATTTCTACAGTACGTCATCTTTTTGCTCTTGTTTCGGCACGACAGCAAACCATAGTGCCGGATTCTGACAAAACGTTTTGGAGGAACCTGCATTAAAAATCGACGGATGAATTCCTCGCCCGGAACTGTTTTCTCTTTCCACTGACCTTTGTTTTTATAGTCTTTTACAGCATATGTAACAGTTGCTTCCGTCATGGACTTGATCCGATGATTACTGATTGCTATCCTGTGAGTATACTTCCCAAGATAATTTATGACTGACTGTGCTCCATTAAATGTTTCCTTACAATAAGCAACCCAGTCTTTTTTATAGCACTCATCGAGAAGTCCTTTGAAGCAATAGTGGTTTTGATATTTCTCCGCTGTACCATGAAACTCAAGCTTTGAATCATTCCACAGGCTTTTTAATTCGCACAAATATTTCCCACGGAACACTTTTGCAATGACCCCATACGGGAGAAAAAACTTCCCACCGGTATCTTTCCATTTGCTGTCCTTATCAAGTCCGCCACCAAGAACAATTGTATGGATATGAGGATGATAATTCATTGCAGAACCCCATGTATGAAGAATACAGATATATCCGATGTCAGCTCCCAGATACTTTGAATCTTTCGCCAGCTCGTTCAGAGTGGATGATGCAGCATGATACAGTGCATCATACAGAAGTTTCTGATTGCTATAAATGATAGGATTCAATTCCTCAGGGACTGTGAATACCACATGATAATAGGGTGCATCCAGTACATTCTCCTTCTGGGCATCAATCCATTTTTCTTTCGGAAACTCCTGACACATAGGGCAACACCTGCTTCTGCAAGAGTTATTGTGAATGCTGATACATCCACAGTCCTCACAGATACTTATGTTCACACCAAAAGCCCCGGTTTTACAGTTCATGATGTGAAAAGCTGCTTTTCTGTGGTGAGCAGGAAGCTCATGTTTTTTTTCATAAACAGGATAAAACCGTTCAAAGACATTCTGTATCGTACAAGATTTTTCCACGATTACGCACCACCCATCTCATCAAATGGGCTTCTAATACCGAGCAGAGTCTTATTGCTTACATGAAGATAAATCTCTGTTGATCTTGGATCACGGTGTCCCAAAAGAGCCTGAATATATTTCACGTCACACCCGGCCTCAAACAGATGGCTTGCGAAACTATGGCGCAAACAGTGTGTAGAGACATGCTTCTCAATTCCAGCTCTTTTTGCACTTTTACGGAAGAACTGAATGACACTGTCCTTCACAAGATAATCGCCAGACCATGAACTTGGAAACAGAATCCCTGTTGGCCTGTCGCATTTAAACCAGTATTCTGTAAGTATCTCAAGTGTACGGTCAGCAAGCAGGGTATAACGGTCAAAGCGGCTTTTGCTATCACGGATGTGTATTGTTTTATTGGTGCGTGAAATATCATCATAGTGAAGGTGTGTGACTTCTGATACCCGAAGACCACCTGAATACATTGTAGCAATCATGGCTTTATGTTTCAGGTTTGGCGTTGCATCCAGAATCGCTGATATCTTTGCTTTCGTAAGTACGATTGGCAGGCTCCTGTCTCTTTTCATACGTGGGATATCATCGTCATCCCAATTCATCTTTAATACTTTTTTATAAAAGAAACGAATACCGGAATGATAGTGGTTGTATGTTTCCGGTGAAATCCCGGAAAGTCTTTTTTTGGTCAGAAATGTGTCAACATCATCTGTTGTCAGCGCATCTATTGGCTTATCAGTATATTTTAAAAAGTGAGCAATACTTGTACAGTAAGCATGAATAGTAGAATCTCTTAGATTCCGTTTGTTTGCAGCATTTGTAATCTGGCAAAATATTTCATCGTACATAATAAAATCCTCCATGTAAAATCAGTAGTTAATGAAAAACCCTGCTTACATGGAGGTGCATTAGCATAATAAAACCGCTTGTCAGAAAAACGGTCAAATGGTATTCTTTTCATAGGCAGTGGTGTCTTTCTGTATTGAATTGTTTTGTGTGGTAACTTTACAATATCAAATACTGGTAATAATTGCCATTGCCTATTTTATTATTGAGAAAAAGAAAACTGCGCCACAGCCTTGGAAGGCCATCGCGCAGCGATTTTGTTCAATCGATATTTGTGGAGGTAAAGAGTGTATGAAAAAGGAACTGCGTATTCTGGTTATTTTAATTGCTGTGTTATTGGTAGGAACAGTAGGTTACTATTTCATGCCAAAGAAATTCGGTAAGAATGTAAATCCTTCTGAGGTAGACCATATAAATGTGTTCGATGGAAATACAGGAACTGGTTTTACTATCACCGATTCAGAAGATATCGAATATATAGTGGCGAATATTCAAGGCATTTCAATGAAAAGAGATGGCATTTCACTTGGAAGAACAGGATACAGTTTTAAAATTAGTTATATAAACAGCAACGATAAAGATATCATACCTGTATTTATTCTCAATAGTGATAATACAATTTGTAAAGATCCATTTTTCTATAGATGTGATGGTGGATTATGCTTTGATTACTTAAAAGCATGTGAAGAGAAATATAGAACTAATGTAACAGAATCTATAGAAGAAAAATAACTTATTGCTGATAAATGTTTTGATGGGGCGATGGTTTTTACATTGATAATAATGGTAATTATTTTATTGGTTTTGATACCTGTAGGAATTGTTGTAGATAAAAAGATTGAAGCTTATTTTGAAAATAAAAGAGAACCTTAAATTCCGGTTTGACGAACTGATAAAATCTCTTTAGGAACTAAAGGGCGCACTTCTATACTCTCTGTCGAGAGTAGTGCGTCCTGCGGAGCTTCATTCCCGGTCAGCAGAAGAAAACTGCTCGACCGAGCATGTTTCGTCACTTCGTTCCGTCAAGGTGGCTACACCCCCTTGCGACGCTTGTGCGTCTATCCCTTGTGGACTTGCCGTCCGCAAACGGTTTTGGCAAACCGTTCGCCGCCAGCAAGGTTTATAAATTGCATCAATATTTATCAGTCAAATGGTGAACAAGAAAGGGTGATTTACATGAAAAAAATGTTTATTCTGGTTATGACAGTTATGCTCTGTTTCACACTAACTGCTTGCAATGAAGAAGGAAGTATCGACTTTCCTTTTGAATTGTCCAGTATCGAAAATGTGGAAATGTTCTGCTTCACTATTCCTGCGGATGCGGAGAAAAAAGTGATTACCAAATCAGAAGATATTGAAGAAATTTATCAGACTTTTGAAAGTGTTTCTCTGAAAGATAAAACAACTGAACCTACTGCTGGTGGCTCAGTGACCAGTTTCCGATTTAATCTTTCTGATGGTACATCTTATGAGGTTATCTATTCGGAGGTCGCTGTAAAAGCTGGAAGAGTCATCACAACAGGCATGGAACAAGATTTCTTCACTTCAGCCGATATAGGAGCATTCTGGGGGAGTTACGACTACGAAGTAACAACTGCATCGGAAGATGAATTGCCAGCATTATATGAGTAAAAAATGAACAGGTATTAACTAAATTTCTATCATAAGTGATACAATTTAATACTGAAAATCAGACCGTTGACTGGTCGCACAATGCGAAAAGTTGACGGTCTTTTTTTATCCCCATTTTCAAAAAAAGGAGGTCAAACAGAATGAAAAAAGCGAAAACCCTTGAACAACTCCGAGCTGAAAAAGAACGAGCTGAGACGCAGCTTGCACAGGAACAGCACAAGCTGGAGCGTCTTGAGAACAGAAAGAAATATCTGGAGAAAGGCGAAAGGCAGAAACGCACCCATCGTCTTTGCAATCTGGGCGGCACGATTGAGAGCCTTGCCCAGGAGGTCAAAGATCTCACACGCACCGAAATGACAGAGCTGATGGAGTACATCTTTTCTCTGTCCGAAGTCCAGCGAGCCGTCCGTCACATGGCGATTACCCACATCAAGCAAGCAAACAGAGAAAAGGAGTTGAAAGCCAATGGCGCTATTTCATCTGAGTGTCACACAGACTAAGCGAAGCGCAGGACAGTCCGCTATCGCTTCTGCCGCCTATCGTTCCGGCGAAAAGCTGTATAGCGAGTATTACGGCGAACACAGCGACTACACCAGAAAGGGCGGCGTGATCTGCTCTGACATTCTTCTGCCGTCCCATGCACCGCCCGAATACGCAGACCGCCAGACCCTATGGAACGCCGTGGAAAAAGCCGAGCGTGGAAAGGACGCTTTTTCCATGAAGATAGGCAACCGTACCTATACGGACAAAAAGGAAGCGGGTGCGGCTTTAATTGATATGTGCCGCAGCGCCAAACAGCCAAACATGGCGGTCACAATCGGGGAATTTCAGGGATTTAAGATGAGCGTGTCCTTTGACTCGTTCTTCTCCAAGTTTACGATCAGCTTAAAAGGAAGCCTGAGCCATGAGGTGGAAATCGGAGCCGATCCGCTTGGAAATCTGCAAAGACTTTCCAATGCGTTAGAGGGAATGACCGGGAAAATGGCAGATGTGGAGCAGAAGCTTTCCAACGTGGAACATCAGCTTGAAACCGCAAAGGTGGAAGTCACAAAATCTTTTGCACAGGAGCAAGAACTGTCGGAGAAGCTAGAGCGCCTTGCAGAGTTAAATGCGCTTCTTAACATGGACGAAAAGGGCGATAATGCGTTGGATATGGGCGATGATGAGCCGGAGGACGAAACCGGAGAGCATAGCACACAGGCGCAGGAAGGCGAGCCGGACAGGGCGGAAGATATACAGGCGGTGGCTGATGAACCGTTAAAGCCTGTTGCAAGTTTCCTGATGTCGGAGCGTATCGCAGAGCATGACAAGGAGCGGATGTTAGCAGACGGTTCTAAAGGGCGGGTATCCGTCAAGGAGAAACTTGCCGAGATGAAGCAGAAAATATCCGATCAGAAGATGCCGGAGAAACCGGAAGTCACAAAGAGCAAAGGAAAAGAAGAAAGTTTATAGGAGGGGGCTATGGAAGCAAACGAACCAAAGAAAGAACAGAACACAGGGGAAATGGACGTTATGAAACAGTTCATGGAGCTTTTGGAACAGCAGGGCATGAAAGAGCATTCACAGGACTTTATGGAGGTCTTGCAGTATATCGCCGGGATGCAGTTGCAGCTTTCCGCTATGGTGGACGAACTGCAAGAAGTACGAAAGCAGCTTGAAAAGATGCAGGAGAGGCAGCCGAAAGCAACGGAAAGTCAGCTATTGGATAAGGTGTCATACCTTCAGGAGAAGGTAAGCAGTCTTGCAGAACGTTTATCGGAACTGAAAGACCATTTGATTGACATCGCAGCACAGGCAGTAACCGCCTTTAAGGAAAAGGGAAGGGAGGAAATGAATAAGGTTCTTCAGAAAGGAATTTCTGGTGTGCAGTCGGTGCTTTCCGGATGCCGGGAGAAGATGGTGGATGTGCTTACCAGTTATGAAAAGACTGCCAACCAGATCGACAGCATTGGGGATGAGTTCAAGCAGATCGGGAACAGCGTTGCCAACGTGGGAAGGCTCTTAACCGGAAAAGGTACAAAGGAAGTGTCGGACGAAAAAGAGGGCGTTGCCTTTACAAGGGTACTGAATATGCCTGTAAAGAAGCATATCTCAGCCTTAAAGAAACAGGTGGAGCGGATTGACGGTGCAGTAGCGAAGCTGGATAAGGTCTGTGCCAGACTGGATACCGGAAAGGAAAAAGAGAAAGAAAAGAGCAGGGTATCCGTCAAGGAAAAGCTGTCACAGATGAAAGTGAAATCGGAACAGCAGAAGAAAGAACCGGAAAAACCAAAGACCAAGAGTCAGGAAGCAAGTTTATAAAGGTTTATGGAAAGAGCAGGTAGCAATCTATCTGCTTTTTCCTGTTATGTGGTTATCGTAAGCCGAGAAGGTTAAGTGACGAACAAAGGGAACAGGCAAGGTTACGGATGGAGAAAATCAATTCAGATGATAATTGTCGGGAAGATTAGAGTCCAGTCGCAACATTCAGAAGTCCAGTCACAACATTTCCGAATTTAAAGAAAGAAATCTGCCGATAATATAAATGAACAATAGATGATGTTATCCATATTTGATAATGAGCCATGAAAATGAGGTGGAACAGTTGAACATAGCAATTTGCGATGATGAGGAAAATATACGCATTTACATACGCAAGCTGATACAGAAGCAGGAAACTTTTTGTAAGATAACAGAGTTTTCATCGGGCAAGGAATTATTGGAGTTTCAGGATGAGACAAATGCAGAAGAAATAGACATACTTTTTCTGGATATCTCTATGGGAGATGAGGATGGAATGACTGTGGCAAAGCAGCTCAGGAGTCAGATGGAAAGCAAGAAAGAAGCAGTGTGGGGAAGCCTGCCGCTTCTGATATTTGTAACGGGATATCCGGAATATATGCAGGAGGCTTTTTCTGTTAATGCTTTTCAGTATATTGTAAAACCGATTCAGGAAAGCAATTTTGAGCAGGTTTTTGCACAGACCATACGGGAGTATCAATATTTGATGGCAAAGGAAAAGGAAAAACCAAAAGAAGTATTAGTTCGGAATGGAAATAGAACAAGAAGTGTTTCAGCAGATGATATTTACTATATTGAAAGCAGTAATCGAAAAGTGACCTTGTATTTGCGGCATGAAAAAATTGAATATTATGACAAGATCAGCTCACTGGAAAGCGAGCTTAAGCCGGATTTTTTCCGTATACACAAAGGGTATCTGGTTAACATAAAATATGTGGAACGATATGACCGGACAGAGGTGAAAATGAGAAACGGGGACAGTCTGCTGATATCCAAGTATAAATATCAGGACTTTGTAAAGCGTTATCTGGAATACATTTTGGAGGAAAGATAATTGAGTCAGGTTACATATGAAATCATTCGCAAGCTTTTTGAAATCTATCCTATTATTCTGCAAATCGTTCTTTTTCTGGTATTGTGGAATGTATTTTTTCGGTGGGAGAAAGGGATATGGATTGTTGCAGGAATATTGGCAGTGACGAATATCTGCATGGGGCTATGGCTGGAAAAGCCGGGGGTAATACGATATACAATGTCCGCTGTCATTGTGTTGGGATATTGTTTTTGCAAATACCAAAAACATTTGGAAAAGGCGGTATTCATACTGCTGCTGTTTTACAATTTTCATGCGTTAAGTTATTTGATTGCAGACAGTATTTATCAATGTACAGTGGAGAGCATATTTAGAGGGTTGGATGTTCTGAGTGAGGAATATATATTTCGGGTTTATCTGGGTATGGCGATAGGTATGGGCATCCTGCTTTTATCGTACACGTTGGTATTACTGATTATGACAGGTGTCGTGATAAAAATCGTAAAGAAACCGTTTATGCTGAGATGGCAGGAAACGATATTCCTTTCAGTACTGAATATTGTAGGGAGTATGATTGTAGGAATAAGCGTAGACCTTTCCGTAGTGCAAATCGAGGGTGGAGTTTTTCTGTTGTATGATGACAAGCAGGAAATGTTGTGGAAATTACCGATAATTGCGGTTCTTATCTATGTGGGGGAAATTTCGGCAATATACATCTACCAGAATTACAGGAAGCTTCAAAAAGAACGGCAGAAACATTTTGTGGAAGAACAACAGGTCAAAGCCATGAAGCAGAGACTGGAAGAAGCAGAGAACTTCTACGGGAGCATTCGCAGAGTAAGGCATGAGATGAAAAACCATATGACGAATATAAAAGGGCTGGTGGCAAGTGAGAAATATGATGAAGTAGAGAATTATATCGAAAAACTGGATGAAACCATACAGACTATGGACTATAAATTCAATACAGGAAATGCGGTCACAGATGTGATTATCAATGATAAATACCAGAAAGCGGAAAATGCAGGTATTTCGTTTCAAGTAAAATTTAACTTGGGGGAAACAGACACAATTTCTGCATTTGATATAGGTATCATTCTGAATAACCTTTTAGACAATGCCATAGAAGCCTGCGAGAAACTGGAGCAGGAACAGCGATATATCAATCTGACTTTAAAGAAAAAGAATCATTTCCTACTGATTGAAGTGGAAAACAGCTTTGATGGGAAAGTGATATGGGAAGATGGAGGTATCGTCCCGATGACAACGAAACAGAGCGATCTGCCGGATATTTTGATGGAGCATGGAATAGGGTTAAAAAATGTAAAGAATGTGGCAGACCATTATCTTGGAGATATGGATATCAAAATAAAAAACGATGTGTTTAAAGTCACAGTAATGCTGCAGCAGAAGGAAATAAAATAAAAAAATATGAAAAAGGAAGGAGAATGTAGTAATGGATGTAGGTTCAGTTTATGGCAGTTATTATGAAACAGCAAAGAGTTACATGGGTTTGAGGAAGGAGGAAAAACAAGCGGGATTTGCGGAAAAGGTCACAGACAAAAGTCAGGTTTCCCCAGAAGATATGACTTTAGAGGAATACAAGGCGTATTTTAATGAAAAGATGAATTCATTATATACACATCCATCGCAGCGGAATAGAAATGATATTATAGATATTACGGATGCCGCTTATAAAAGAATGCAGACTGATCCGGAATATGAGAAGAAAATATTAGACGCTTTAGCGAAGAATAAGGCAGTTAATTTTGGAAACTATATTCCACAAATATCATATATGCATATAGATGACACATATGAGAAATGTTACGGCTATACGCAGGGCATGAAGGAGAATGACGGTTATTCCGGGAGTTCCTCCGCAAAGGGAACTGATGCCGGACGGCAGAAAAAGGCAAGGCAGAAGGAACTGCTGGAAGAATATTTGGAAAAGCGGGCGCAGATGAAGGAATTTCAGCAGGAGGCGTTGGAAGAAAAGATTGCAAAGCAGGAATTGGAGAGGAGCAGGCTGACAAAGGCATGGAGCAGTAAGAGGCAGATAGCGATGGCTTCCAATGCTTATGACGCAAATGTTATGACGGAAACCGCGACAGGCAGTGAGGTATAGTGTAATGAATGGTGTATCATTATCAAACCAAGTAATCCATTGGAATCCGAAGAAATTTGCCGTGAAGCAGAATTTCAATAAAGTTATCAAGGAAAATGAAAAAGTTTTCAATGATTATTACTGAAAGAGTAATAAAGCTGAAGGCGTGGACTGCTTTGGGAGGATGATTAACCTGACTTCGCTTATCAACAAGCCGGACGGATATCTGCAGGGGAGCAACGGAGGGGAGAAACAGCAATCTTGCTGAAAAGAAGTTTACCCTGGCAAGGGGCGGTACGCTTACCTGCTCGAGCAGGCAGTTACATAAAAACAACTTTGCAGTGGACTGTCTAAAATGGCAGGATTAGTAAATGGTCAATCATACGAGGAGAAAAATGTATGTCAATTAGTATTTCCAATTATCCTGTACATTTGCAGGATGGCTTTAAACCTAATAGAGAATGTTTGAAATCTCAGGGAAGTCAAAGTGAATACCAGAAAGTGTTTCATAAGGATACTTTAGAGGTTTCTCAATTATCGAAAAACAGGGAAAATTTAATGGATAAAATTAAGCATACAGTTGTGCATTCGGTTACATCGTTCAGCGATATGAGAGCCGGAATATTAAAAGAAATTAGGGAAGAAAAAGGGCAGTATGGCTATTCGGATGTTGTAAATGCTTGTGGGCTGAGTTATGCAAGGCTGTATTCTGAAATTGAACAGCGCTATGAAAATGAACAGTATTATAAGGTAGATGGGACGCCGCTGACAAAAGAAGATGAGATAGAGTGGCTGGATATACAATTTGAGCAGGAAGCGGCATGGCAGAAATCCTGTGCAAGAATAGCAGCCCAGGGGCAGGTCATTCAGGGGAAAATTTTTGAAATGCCAACAAAAGAGATGGAAGAATTGGAAGACAGCTTTTATCAAGCGAAGGATGCTTATATGAAGCTGTACCGGGAAAGCAGGCAGGTGGGGAAGCCGCTTGTTTTGCAAAATTATATATTTGGCAATGGCCGGATGTATGAAGTGCTGAACAGATTAGGTAATTTACAGGAGAGGGTGGAATAATGCGGGTTAATTTATCCAACAGTTCATTGCAGAACAGATATTTTTCAGGAACAGGAAGTATAGGAGGTATCCATCTGCCGGACTTCAATGACAAATATGTTTTCTCCAAAAAGAAAAGCGGCATCAGTGATGAAGAATATCGGAAGCAGATCAGGGAACAGGCTTATGAGGATTTTTCAAAAGGGCAGTTCCAAAACAAATCCGAAGGATTTAACAGTTTGATGAAAAGCTACACATCAGAAGTATCCCCAGACAGAAAAGGAATCATCACTTCCGGGCTAAAAGCTGTTTCAAGAAACAGACAGAATGTGCTAAAGCCGATAGATTTTGTGGCAACGCTGCTTGAAGGGAAAGTGAAATATCAGAAATTGCCGTCAGGCAACAGCGATTACATAGAGTTTTACGATAAGAATGGGGAGATGGTCGCGACTTATTCCAATAATGGGTGGACGATGTATACCACCAATGCGGAGGCATCCAGACAGACGGAAATGTGCATGATCTACAATGAAGCATGGGGGAATGCAAAGAGAGGGATTCCGCTGGCAAGTGAAGAGACGGTAAATGTGGATAATATGCAGAGTAGCTTTGATGCCAAGGCATAGCAGAAAATTATCCCTAATAAGCCACAGAGGACGGGCAGGGCAGTTCCTGCAGCAATGAAATAGAGCTGTCTGCCGGATGTGCTGATGTAACATGGCATTGGTTTGAAGAATGCGGAAGCGGTGTTAGAAGATTAACAATGGAAGATGAGTTAGCTATTCTGCAAGAAGAATTTGATGAGTTTGTTGAAAGTAGATTTGGAAAAAAATATCAAGAATGGAACATCAAGCAAATCAATGCGATAAATGATATTCAAAAAACGAAACAACGTTTAGGTATTGGTGATGGTAAAGTGTATGAGCCAGAGAAAGTACCAGAGCGGTTTGCCGAAAATCTCATCAAGGCGGGAAGGACATATATAGTTGGTATATTGAAATAAGATTGGTGTGGGCATAGATTTAACGCAAACAATGACGGTAAAGTAAATGTTGTGGATGTTAACCTGAAACTTATGGAAGAAATAAGATATAGGAGAAACAGAGTGAAACGGATTTCATATTAAATTTTTCAAGGAGGATGAGGTTATGTCGAAAATAACAGATTACAGTTTTTTATTTCACAGTATGTTTGGAACAAAAAGCACAAAAGGTGCAAGTGCTATAGGTAGCTTTCAGTTGTCGCAGTTAAACAGCAGTTCTGTACAGGCACAGTTAAGGGCGGCGGGCATTGATACGAACAGCAAGCAATATAAGGCGGCAATAAAACAGATGATGTCAAATGCAAATGGGGCAATGTATGGAAACATTCAAGGTATTAAAAATCTGATGAAAAGTTACGACAAGGACGGAGATTATATTGACCCGACGACAGGACTGGCGGGACTTCTGGTGACAGAAGAAAATGAAGGTAGCCGGAAACGTATCATTACCATTCCTGAGAGTAGCAAGGATGAGATGTTTGAACAAACAAAGAAAGAATTTCTGCGTGAAAACGGCGTACTGAATGGAGACACGACAAAACGCTCAGACGTGTATACGAATATGTATCACAAGGTACAGAAAAATGACCGATTGGCGGCAGGATATACTATGCAGCAGTATGAGCGTGCATATCGGCAGGCGTTCTTGGATGCCGCAAGAAAAGCTGATCCAAAGTGGGAGATTGGAAAGCCAGTTCCGTTTGGGGTATTGGATGGCATTACAAGAGAGTCTGTTGAAAGTACACTTGCAAATAGCGGAAGCGGTTTTGTGAAGAAATCAATAGATGTCAGTATTTAAAAACTGTAGCATTAAATAATGCTTGCGGAGCTGAGGGATAGGTGGCTTACATGGGTAAATATAAAGTATTAGATATTTTTTCTTTTTTACCTGCTAATGTGATAAGTTTAGAATAATTAGAAAAAATGTTTTTAGATAGCTTATCAGAAATATCTAATAATACAAAATTGGGTAATGAAGAAATTGTTGTTACTTGTAGTTCTCAATCTTGGTTTACTGAAAACATAAAAGAATGCAGTGCCCTTGCATATCTGATAATGTGGGCACCCTTCACATGCGGAAGGCATATGTTTGACTATTTTATCCGGAGCTGTTATTACCGCTAAATGTGTCCCCTGATGTCCGTTCTGTCCACCAGCCTTTTTACCGGATGGTTTTACTTTTGCTATATAGGCTGTCAACTTTTATGATACAACATCAGTGTTGGTAAACACGGAAAAAGTGGACGAATATCTGGAAAATTTCTGTGAGTGCCAAAACTGAAAAATCCATAGAAATACAAATAAGTCCATAGCCGAGAAAAATGTTTGGAATGGAGGGACCGAATGGATTGCAACTTAGAAAAGAGCGTGATAATATAGCAATGAAGCGGAAAATAGACAGGAAAAGGAAGGAACGTGATTGACATAAAGACAGCAACAAAAGGAATGACGGAAGGAAATTGCATGAAACTGCTTGTTCAGTTTTTTCTTCCGATTCTGGCAGGAAATTTTTTTCAGCAATTTTATAATTTTGTAGATTCGGTTATTGTTGGAAAAGGTATAGGAGATGCAGCATTGGCGGCTGTGGGGAATACCAGCTCCGTGCATTTCTTTATCCTTGGATTTATGATTGGACTGACAGGTGGGCTTGGAATTTATATTTCACAATCCTTTGGCGCACAGGATTATGGAAAAATGAGACAGGAAACAGCTATGTCAGTGCTGATTTGTCTTGGAATCGGTGTTCTTGTTACAATCCTTAGTCTGTTAACAATGAGACCTTTATTTACTTTTCTGAATACGCCTCAGGATATGATGCAGGATACAATTAGTTATTTCAGAATCATTCTGATTGGCAGCACAGTAACAGTATGTAATAATTTTGCCATGACTTTGTTGCGCTGTGTGGGAAATAGCAGAGTCCCGCTCATTGCGATGATTTTATCTTCCATTATCAATGTCATATTGGATGTTTTGTTTGTATTTCCGGGGGAAATGGGAGTATCAGGTGCTGCTCTTGCAACTGTTTTGGCACAGGTGTTTTCTTTGCTGTACTGTTATCTTTATATACGCAGAATAAAAGAGCTGCAGTTCACGGCATCAGACTGGAAAATCAGAACGAATATTGTAAAGTATCTCATGCTTAAGGGTATGCCGGTAGCAGTCATGAATTCTGTCACGGCATTTGGAGGAATGATCCTGCAATATTTCGTGAATGCCATGGGAACTCTTTATGTTGCGGCATATGCAGCCTGTATGAAATTATGCAGCCTTTTTGAACAGGCGGGAGGAGCAGTAGGGCTTGCCGTACTCACTTTCACAGGTCAGAATTACGGCGCAAATAAGATAAATAGAATCAGAAGAGGAGTATGGGATGGCATCTTACTGTCTACGTTAATCAATATTCCTATTTGTCTGGTTCAGCTGATTATTCCGGAGACGTTGACAAGGCTTATGTTAAATGATCCGATTGTCATATCTTATACCAGGGAATTCCTTTTCATTACAGGGATTGCTATTTTCCCTTTAGGATGGCTTTTTGTCACCAGAAATGCATGTCAGGGATTGGGTAAAACATTTGTACCAATGCTTTCGGGAGTACTTGAGGTTGTAATGCGTGTGGTCACTGGGTTCCTTTTGGTACCCCGGATGGGATTTCAGGGAGTGGCCATTGCAGAAGTCTCAGCATGGTGTGGGGCAGCAGTGATGCTATGTGTTACCTATGTAATATATGTGACACGGTTGTGCCAAAACGGAATTGTTGATAGTAAACAGGAAGATACTATGACCGGGAGGAACTAAAGTTGGACATCATTTGGAAGGAACAGGGTTTTATATATAAGGGAGAATACAGGGAACTGAATGAACACACGCTTTTGCTGGATGGCAGTCTTTCCCGGGAAGAGGCAGCTTGGCATCCGCATGCCTACTGTGATATCCGGGAGGCCTTTGCCGGTCGTGAACTTTCGGAAGGGAGTCCGAAAAATCCTACTGTCATGTATATTGCTCCCAATGTCTATTGGATTGATGACCCGCTGGCAACAGATACCATGCAGAAAAAAGAAGGGGATTGGGCTCCTTTCGGTATGCATGTAGACAGCAGAGCTTTAAAAATAGTAGGATTATCTGAAAATCCGGAAAACATAGTGATTGCAGGTAACCGAGGGCAGTCCCATGCCTGTAACGGAAATTATACCCTGTTTTGTTTTCGGGTAGAGGAATTGTACCTTGCCAATGTGACACTTGGAAACTATTGTAGTGTAGATTTAGTCTATCCAGCGAATCCGGCATTGAATCAGAAAAAGAGAACGGAGACTGTCACCCAGGCGCAGCTTGCTTTTCAGAAAGGAGAAAAACTCTGTGCCGACAATTGCCGTTTTGTGAGTCGGTTAAATCTGGTGCCCGTTTGTGGGGCAAAACGCGCATTGTACCGGAAGTGTCATTTTGAGAGCACAGATGATGCTTTAAACGGAAATGCAGTGTATGTGGGATGCGATTTTGATTTTTATGGTAATCGCCCAATTTATCAGGCAACAGGAACGGGAGCTGTGTTTATTGACTGTATTTTCCGAAGCAAAATTAAGACCATGGGAACAGAGGCAGAACAGTATCTTACCAAGGAGGGTGGACAGGTCGCTTTGATTGATTGTCGCTATGAAACAGAGGGAAACGTACCTGTGAGAGTTGGCTGGACCAAGTATCCGTTGCCCTCACTAAAATGTTATCAGTACGGAGTTGTTCAAAACGGAAAGCCGGTCACTCTTGGAGGTGACGACAGCGAAGAAACAGTACAGCTTCAGGGTAAGAAAGCGCTGGAAGCATATGTTTTCGAATATGAGGAAAAGAGATATATCAATATTGAAAATCTGTTGGGTGGCAGTAAGGGATGGAATCCTCCGGGAGAACCGAGCATTTCGAAAAAAGCCGGGAAACTGCGAATTCCGACTTTTATGCAGTTACATACAGACAGGGAAAAAATTGCCTTTGGAGAAGAAACGATTCATGTGACCGCAAATGTATACCTCTTTTCGGGAGAGGAATGCCAAGAGCGGGTTGACTTTTTCATGGAGAAAAGCGATATGGTTTATGCAGAACTGATTCCGGAATCGGAGCGCTCTTGCCGGATTGCAGACTGCAATCGCAGCGAACAGGTGAAGCAAATTGTGGTTCATGGGTGTACGGAGAGCGGTCTGGAGGCTTCGGTTGCAATTTCTGTGGAACCCTTCCGCTTGCCTGCACCGGAACTGTCGGGAGAACCTGTAATGAAAAAGGAAAGAGAAATAGGATGTGTGACGCTTTCCTATGAATTGTATTCCAAAGAGCGCACTGATGCGTCGGAAATTTCCTGGTATCGATGTGATACTGAAACGGGAACGGGGGCTGTACTCTGCGCTGTGACAAAAAGGGGTATCCCGCTTCGAAGCTATCGTTTCACAGCGGCTGATATCGGAAAATATATCAAGGCAGTCATCATTCCCAGGCTTTCTGGAGGTTTGGCGGGAACTGCCAAAGAGGTTATGACATCGTTTCCTGTGACGGAGGGCGAAGTGGATGAGAAGTATTTATTTACAGATTTTTCTGAATTACCGGATGAAAATCAGCCGGAATTAAGGAGCGGAAGCTGGACTCTGGATTGTGCAAGACCAATCGACATAGAGATTAACTCGTCCACCTTTGGAAGTTGGGAGATGAATAACAGTATTCCTGCCTGGCAATATGGGGAGACAGGCAATGGAAGTAAGGGTGTGGGATTCTATCAGAATACCCAGGGCGCCAGACTTCGGTTTACGCCTGTCCTAAAACAGTATGGTGATATGAGCCTTAAGGTAAAGGCTGACCCGGCAAAGACGGCGGGCCAGGGGTTTGGCAGTACAGGACAGTACATGGATTTTGGAATCAAGTTTCATACAGAAAAGCTGACAGGATATGCTTTGCGTGTAATCCGCGTAAAGGAAGCTTCCGATGCAGTGGCAATGGCACTGGTGGAATACAGAGACGGAAAGAGCAGATATCTGACGGCATTACAGATGGTTTCCTGTTATCTCACCGGTTTTTGTGTAACGGTCAGATTGGAAGGAACAACACTGACTGCTACGGCTGAATGTGATACGCCTCAGCCTATTTGCCAGATGGAAAAAGGTTATGCACATGAATTGCGGTTGGAGACGGAAGTATCGGGAAATCAGGAGGGTGGAATTTTAGTCTGGCATACGGGAACGCCGGGAACGGGCGGCTGGCAGAACACGACTATGCTCCACAGTATAGAGGTGGAATGGAAATAGCAGCGTATGCCGTTCTAATACATCTTCTGCACGTTGTCTGCCGGCTGCGGTCAGTGTGATGTATCCGGTGCTGATAGTGAGCAAAGATTGTTTAATACTTCCGGTGAAATAATTGCTTGCCCTATATTGAGCGATTCTGTGAAGGAACCGTTGCACATTTTAATTTCAACAACGGAAGTGGAAGGTTATGTACAGTGTGAGAAGCTTGCTTTGCTCGATTTGTCCGTGCGAGGTTACAAAAAGATAAATAAAATCAGGCTGGAAGATAAGATGAATATTGCAGATGCAATACAAGGAATATTTGAGTATCTATAATTTTTTACGGAGGGAAGATCATGCTAAGAATACTGGCAGTGGGGAACAGCTTTTCAGAGGATGCGACTTATTATCTGCATCAGATTTTGGAGATAGCAGGTGTTGAGAACCAGGTGGTTAATCTGTATATCGGCGGCTGCTCTTTGGAGAAGCACTGGCGCAATATAGAGAAAAACGCAAGAGAGTATCAGTTCCAGTTTAACGGAACCAAAACCGACAGGCGAGTAACCGTAAAGGAAGTGCTGAAAGAGGCAAAATGGGATGTCATCGTTACGCAGCAGGCAAGCCATGACAGCGGCTGGCTGGATACCTATGAACCTTTTCTTGGGAAAATAGTGGCTTATTTTCGGGAAAATGCACCTGAGGCCAGGTTATTTCTCCATGAAACCTGGGCGTATGAGAAGTCCAGTGACCATGAAAGCTTTGCCAGATATAACAGGGATCAACAGGAAATGTTTGACAGGCTGCAAAGTGCCTATACTGCTATGGCCGGAAAATATCAGTTGCAGCTGATCCCCTGCGGAGAAATGATTCAGAAGCTTCGCAAAACACCTTATTTTCAGGAAGAAGGAGACCGTTCGATCTGTCGTGACGGTTTCCATATGCATTATCTTTATGGGAGATATGCCCTTGGATGCATGTGGGCGGCAGCAATTGCCGGAGTTTCGATCAAAGATAATGCTTTTCAGCCTTATACGGAATATCTGCCTTATGGGGAGCCGGGTGAAGAAATCTTAAAATGTATCCGGAAAATTGTCGCAGAAATGCCCCATTCTTAGGGGTGGAATCAAGAAAGATATCATTACATATGGCACGCAGAATATCTTTTCCTAGCATCAGACAGACACTATTTGTTAATGGATCACAAAAAAGACATGGTAATTGACAATTACTGTCTGGAACCAGATGAAAGGGATGATATTTTCTGAAATCGTGATCATAATATAAGTACCAAGAGAGAAAACTCTTCCTGACAACAGGACACGAAGCATAAGGTGTTTGCTTCCGTTGTACTGGCAACGTTAAAACTTTGCAATTACTCTTTAGCATAGAGGATAATAAAGCCGAGCAGGTGAGAGGCCTGTGATTGGGTGGAAAAGCACCATAACGAAACCAGTTTTCGGACATTATGGAGAAATCTTTGATGCAAAGGTTTCTCTTTTTCGTTAAAGAAAATAATTTAGGACGTATTTACTTTCGTGCTAATATGTAATGCAATATTAGTACGAAAGGAAGTAATGGCATGAAACAGAGTGAACAAATTGAAAAACTGATTACAGCCAATGGTGGAATGATTCAGACATCACAGATTACAGATGTGGGGATTTCAAAAACGGCACTTTACCAATATGTAAAAGCAAATGATATGGAGCAAATTTCACATGGCGTTTATGCCACAAAGAACACATGGACGGATGTGATGTATTTGGTGCATCTTCGATGCAAGCAGGCAGTATTTTCTCATGAAACAGCACTCTTTTTACATGATTTGACAGATAGAGAACCACTGGAGTATGAGATTACCGTAAAGACCGGATACAATCCGTCAAAGCTAAAAGACGATGGTATTAAGGTATATACAATTAAAAAGGAACTGCATGGAGAAGGGATTACTACAATGCAGACATCTTTTGGACATTTGGTACCTGTCTATAATATGGAGAGAGCTATCTGTGATATCATCAGAAATCGGAATAATACGGAGATACAGACATTCCAAACTGCATTGAAGCAGTATGCAAAGCGAAAAGACAAAAATCTGCGATTGCTTATGCAGTATGCGGCAGAATTCCATGTAGATAAAATCTTGAGGCAATACTTTGAGGTACTGTTATGATAAAAACGGCTAAACAGTTAAAAGACTTAATTCGAAACCTGTCAAAAAAGAAATCCGCAGATGCACAGATTTTGATGAGAAATTATATGATGGAACGTTTTCTGGAGCGGATTTCCCTTTCACAATATCAGGATAAATTTATCTTGACAATGGAGGATGGGGTGACATTCCGAATTAAGCAGATTACAGAGATTATGGATGAAGCAGAATATCCAGGGGTAAGAGTCAGCATGGAAACAGAGTTTGATGGTGTAAGAACACCATTAAAGGTTGATATTTCTACCGGAGATGTTATTACTCCAAAAGAAATACAGTACAGTTTTAAATTGATGCTGGAGGAACGGTCTATAAATGTATGGGCATATAATTTGGAAACAGTTCTGGCGGAGAAGTTAGAAACGGTGATTTCGAGGGGTATTACCAATACTCGTATGAGAGATTATTATGATATTCATATTCTGATCAAACTCTATGGAAATACGCTGAATGGAAAAGTATTAGGTGAGGCATTACTTGCAACTGCCAAGAAAAGAGAAACTGAATATCATCTAAATGATGCACAGGAAATATTCGATGAAATACAGAATGATTCTAATATGCAGAAGCTTTGGAAATCCTAGCAGCGTATAGAGATTTTGAAGAAAGAGTGGAGTTAGTAAGTGAAAAACTTCCAGCAAAAGAGATTGTCAGACGAGCTGTTTACAGTAAAATAGGTAAGCTGAGCAAGAGTGATATAGTGGAGTTATGTCCTTCTATAGGCGTAAAATCTGTGGAACTGGCACTAAAGCAACTGGTTGATGAAGGAGTATTGCTAAAGAAAGGGTCAGGAAGGGCTACGTTCTACGTGAGAAGTGATTCTGAGTAGCAACTCCTAATATTAGGTTGTTTTTAGGATCTGAGAGGTTCATTAGGAGAAAACAGAATAGAAAAAATATACATAGCAGTGGGGAAAAGTCTTCACTGCTATTATTTTGCCAATTTTTAGAGAATCCATCATGGGTCATGCAGATATTTCTACTACGATGGACATTTATGCAGATGCAACTGAAGATAAGAAAAAAGAAGTGATGACAAATCTTGAAGGTAAGATTGTTTTGTAAAATACGTTTCTTGACAATTACACGATTTCGTGTTAATGTTATTTTTGAAAGGAGAGTGACAACATGAGTGAATATTTAACAGTCTCTCAATATGCTGAAGCCTCCGGAAAAGACCCTGGAAACATAAGACGAATGTTAATCAAAGGTATTCTTCAAGGAGAAAAAATTGGTAATCAATGGCTGATTCCCAAGAATACAGTTTATCCTGAAGACCGAAGAGTAAAGAGTGGGGAATATCGAAACTGGAGACAAAGAGTAAAGTTCAATAGTAAGCATTCGGAGTTGCATAAAAAGCTTTGTGAAATGTGTGAGGCAATTGGTAAAATCTATGCTAATGATATTGAAGAAGTAGTAATGTATGGTTCCTATGCAAGAGGCCAGGAAACAGATGAGTCTGATATTGATATGGCAATTGTGCTTAAGGCAAACCAGACTGATGAGCAATATGATCAACTGACAGATGTGGTTGTAGATTATGAGCTGGATATTGGAATTACTCTTTCCATTATCTCGATAGAAAAGAATGAATTCAAAGAGTGGAAAAATACGCTTCCCTTTTATAAAAATCTTGCGAAGGAGGGAATTGTATTGTGGAAGAACGAGTAAAAGAACTTTCAAAATATGGCTTTGAAACCAGTCTTGAAAATTTGGAAGATGCAAAACTTATGTTTGAGAATGGAAGATATAAGAATGCTTTGAACAGAGCGTATTATGCTATCTTTCATGCAATCAGATCTGTAAATACATTAAAGGGATTTGATAGTAGCAAACATAGCGGAGTAATTGCTTTTTTCAACCAGAGCTATGTAAAAGAAGGGGTTTTTGATAAAGAACTTTCAAAGATTATCAAGCAGGCATATGATTACAGAGAGAAAGCAGATTATCTTGACTTTTATATCGCATCGAGTGAAGAAGCAGGAAAGCAGATTGCTAGAGCTGAAGTGTTTAAAGAAGCGATAAAAACATATTTAGTAGAACAAGATATTTTATAAACAACCTAAAATAGTTGATGACAAATTAAAAAGTTGTGACTATAATTAAATCAGTAGTTTGTTTGAATAGTGAGATGTATTTTTTACAACATAGTGTCATTTGGCGTAAGATGCATCAATTAGGATACTTACGAATCAATCTGGTGCTCGTTTCATAGAAGAGTACAAAAAGAGCATGATGATACAGCGATGACAACACAAATTTATGCTTCAAAGGATTTCAATGGATTTTTAAAATTCGTTTCAATAATTCTCCAAAGACGTCAATGGATGTCTGTGGTAGAAGTCAAAAACCTTTTCCCGACGATGAAGAGCTTGGATAAAAAAGACCAGTAAAATCAAGGCTTAACAGTCGTAAGGAACTATAAGTCTTGCGGTTGGGGCAGAGAACGGTGTGACCGTGAAGGTCACGCCGTTTTTTGCGTCCAAGGGTAGATTCTGCGATCATGGGTTCTGCCAGCACGGGGACCTCCACCTCGTCAACAAAATTAAAGATGATCTCCACCTTCTGTCTGCGCTTGCCGCCAGACTTAGCCGGTGCGTGGATGATGATCTTCTTGATATACTCGTTGACAATCGTCTGCGTCAGCTCCGTGACATCCACATACTTTTTCGTCAGCGCAATGAAAGCGTCCAGATCGTCGCCCATCGCCTGCCGCTGTTCAACCCATTCTTCCGTTGTTTCAATTTCGAGTTTTAACCGTTCCTGCTCCGCTTCATAATCAGAAGTCATCTTCTTGTACTTTTCCTTGCTGATCTCACCGAGGGCGTAGTCCTCATAGAGCCGGGACATGACCACATCGAGGGTGGCAAGGCGCTTTTTTGCTTGCTCCATGCGCTTCTGATCTTCCCGGATGTCCCGTTCCTGATCGGCGCGGCGGTAGTGCAGCCATTCCTCCTGAAAGCCCTCCACATCACCGCGAATGTACTCGTTGACCGCCTGAATCTGTTCCAGTACCAGTTCCCGCAGCACATCCTCGCGGATATAATGCGCCGAGCAATCGCCACGCCCACTCTTATATTTGGAGCAGCGTATCCGCAGATGAGCTGCTGACCATTGCCCAGCGCAACCGCAGTATCGTTTCCCTCTACCGCACGGAGCAGGACGTGGACGGCGAAGAAACTGGTGAGGATGTGACTTGCGACGATAGCTGGAATTATGCCGACATTCTCTGGAACGAGATTCAGGCAAAGGCGGTCGCGGCGGCGTTTGACCAGCTATCCTATAAAGAGCAATGGTATCTGGAAAAGCGGAACGCCATCTGCATGACCTGTGGGCGCGTCAGCCCACTGTCCACGCAGTCTACCTTTGAGGCCTTGGCGGTAGATTTCGAGGGTACGACAGCCAGCGGTGCGGAGCGATTCTACCGGCGCACATTGGATAAACTGCGTCTGAAGCTGCTGGAAAGTGGCCTTGTCCATACCGTGACACTGAAGCAGACCGAGTACCGAAAAAAGAACAAAAAAATAGCCGCCGCTGTCTACCTGTATCAGGCGGACAACGACGGCGAATGGGGCGAGATTCGGTTTAATTTTGAAAACGGCACAGCTGAGATCGTGAGGCTGGCGGATTGGGATACGGTAAAATCCAACATCTTTGCAAAAACGGCGATACGCTACATACAGAGCTTACCGGAGGCGAGAATGTTGAAATCTGTGGTCGTGTCGTTTTGGAAAGGCAGGGCGTAATTACCCGCAGAGCATGACCTTTACACAGAACAGGCCGTCCTGATAGGTAACCGTATTCACCCCACCGGATTTTTCTGCGATGTGACGGACGGACTGAAGTCCGACGCCGTCTCCTTTTCGCTTGGAGGACTGGAATACGCCACCTTTTTCGCGGATGACTCCGTCATAGGTGTTTTCAACCTGAATCAGTGCCAGACTGTTGCCATGCAGATAGGCTGTCAGTTTGATCCTGCGTCGGGCAGGCGCGGTGCGCAGGCTGGCTTCCAGCGCATTTTCCAGCAGATTCGAGAGGACCAGACACAGATTGATTTCGTCTACAGGAAGACATTCTGGCAGATCAATCTGCACGGAATACGGGATATTCTCCCGTTTGGCAAGCGCGCAGTAATACCCAACCACGCTGTCTGCCGCCCGGTTTTCGCAGAAGTGCATTTCAAGACTTGGAATTCTGGAAACCGCACCGGAGAGATAGGCTTTGATCTTTTCAAGATTCCCTTCTTCTGCAAGGGCAGCGAGCTGACATAGCTGGTGGCGCAGATTGTGCCGCGCCTGCCGGGCTTCCTCAATGGCAGCTTTCAGGCTTTCGTAGCGCTGCTGCTGCATGGAAAGCAGCTGGTTCTCCTGCTGCAATCTCACATTCCGGTTGATGCTGATCGCCATCAGAAGGAAGATTGCGTTGAAGAAAAGCATCAAAAACAAAAGTGTGATACTGATCACAAAATACCCCTGCAAAACACGCCCGGTATAGAGTGTGTCCGCATACTTGGGGATCATAAACAGATTCAACGCAATGAACACCAGCGGCAGTACCCAGAACACATACCAGGTCTGCGCAAAATTTTCATCCTCGACCATTCTCCGCACGCTGTGCGTCGCAGGATAATAGGCGATGGCGGCAAACAGCCAGCAGATCGCATGATAGCAAATCGCAGATCGCAGGCAGAACCACGGCGCAGCCTGTGCCTGCGGCGAATCAATCAGCATTGCGGCGTTGATTGCCCGGCAAAGGCTGTTGATACAGGCAAATACCGCACAGACGGACAACGCAATCGTTCCGGATTTCCAAAGCGAAATCCGGAGCGTTTTTATGCAGATCACGACTGCAAGCAAGGTTAGGCCTGCAAGCATCGGCGCAGTTGGCATGCGGCGCGCATAGCACATCACGCCTCCGGCGGCACAAAGCAGCGTAAGCAGCGGGGCAAGCCACAAAACAAGCTTTGACAGCGGCTGCTTTAAACTGGATTTTACCGGGAAGTAGGCAAGCAGCATGCCGGGAATCACCACGCCGAGCTCCAGAATTGGACGTAGCAGTTCCATTATACCATCCGCCCCCTTTGAAGCAGGAATTCCATAAGCGCCTGCCGGGCGCTTTTCAGAAGGTCCTGACTGACAAACACGCAGCTTCCGTCCGCCATGCGGAAGGCGGCACCTTCCAGATCCTTCGCGTGTTCCAGATTCACGATCACTCCGCGCCCGCACACAAAAAAGCGTGTGTCATCCTTTAGTGGGGCGATGAACGTCTTGAAGGGTTGGCGTGTGGCAAGCGTCTTTTGAACCGTCGTATGGACGTAGATCAAGTGGGCGAAGTGTTCTGCATAGACGATGTCCTGATAGCGCAGATGGATCTCGCTTCCCTCCACCTTTAGCTCCATATATTTGTCCGGCTGCGGTATGCGGGCAAGCAGCTCGTCCGTCAGCGCGTCGATGTCCGCTTCGGTAAAGGGCTTGACCAGATAGTGCAGCGCCCGTACCTGAAAGCCCTCCAGCGCATGGTCGGTCGAGGTCGTGATAAAAACCAGCAGGCAGTCCGTGTCGGTTTTCCGTAGCTTCTTTGCCGCCTCCATGCCCGTCATGCCATCCATATAAATATCCAGAAATGCGGCAGTAAAGGGCGCTTTCCTTGCCGCTTCCAGAAATATCTCTCCGTTTTCGTATTCCAGAATATCTGCCTGTACGTTTCTCCGCTGAAGCTGCCACTCCAGCCGGCCTTTCAGCAGTGTGCGTTCCGCGGCAAGATCATCCACAATCGCAATTCTCATGCAGGTTTCTCTCCTTGTGCTTAAATTCCAAGATAATTATATCACAGCTTGTCGAGGATGACAAAGAACTGCTGTCGGAATTCGTGCCAAAATCGCCCCTTTCGTGCCACGGCGCTTGAAAAAAACGAATGGCCTTTTTATACTGAGCGCAAGCAAGATGCTAAATCGGATGAAGGAAGGAGTGAGATCTGTGTATCGTATTGCAGTGTTGGCAGAACAGGAAGCAGAGCGGCAGCGCTACGCCGAACAAATTACCCGTTTTTGCTTAGCGAATGGACTGTTCCCTCAGGTCATGCAATATGACAATCAGGAACATTTTTTTGAAATGGCGCAGAAAGCTGATCTAACCAATGCCGTCATTGCACTTTCCGGGGTGGCTGGGTTGAATGCGGCGGAGCACCTTCGTTCCTTATGCCCCGCGTGCCGGATGATCTGGTGCAGTGACCTGGATTTCTCTCTTCACGCTTTCCGGCTGCGGGCCGACTATTTTCTGATGAAGCCGGTTTCCGAAGAAGCATTCCTGCGAGGACTGAATGCCTGGATTGAATAAACGGGCATCGAACCAAACCGAGACAACAAGTACAAAAATGGAGGATATCAATGAAAAAGAAAAAGTTACAATGTTCTGTACCAACCCTTCTGCTGGCCGGTGTGTTATGCCTGACATTTGCGACCTGCGGTGTGAAGCAGTCTTTCGCCATGCCTGCATCAGATACAGACTCCGCGGTAAGCGCTACCCTGCCGGTAAAAGCCATGAATGCCAAACGTGTTGACGAAAACCCTTATATGGCAAAGAGCGACGCCAACATTCACCACGACGGCTACAATACCGACTCTACAGATGAAGTCCTGCCGCTTGGCATCTATCCGGAGATCAATGTTTCCTATGAAAAAACCAACGCGAACGCTTCGCCTGCCATTTATTTTGACAGCTACGGCCACGCAGTCGTTCCGTTGCTCGGCGGCATCGCCATCCGCAATCTGAACGCGGAGGAAACCACGACGCTGGGCTATTTCTCCCCAAAGCAGCATGATGGCGGCGGTTACGTCATCCAGAGTTCCTATACGTTCCTGGACTCAGAAAACCGCATCGTCTGCCCCACCAGCAACAACCATGTGCTGATGCTGCGGGCAACCGATGAAGCAGGAAACGTCCTGCCTGAATTTGAAAAGGTGCTGGACATTGACATCAAGGCTGCCGCAGAGGCTGCACTGGGCAAGACGCTGGAGCAGAACCTGCTGTCCGTAGTGTTTGATTATGAAGGAAATCTCTGGTTTGCCACCGGCGGCTTCCGCATCTACCCGGAGCGCCAGCAGCAGGGCGTGATGGGCTACATCGCACGCTCCGCCATTGACGCGATTTTAAATGGCGAACAGGCTGACCTCTCCGACGCGGTCTTTGTTTATGAACTCACCCCCGGTGAGGGCGCGGAGAACGGCATTGCCGCCTCCAAGGACGGCGCGGTCATCCTGACAAACCGGAACTGCTATCTGCTGCGTGCCAATAACGGTGTCGAGGCTGTCTGGTGCACACCGTATGAGAGCGTCGGCGCTAAGGTCAGCGGCGAAAACGACAAGACCACCGGCGGCGGTCTTACCTGGGGCGGCGGCTGCTCCCCGTCGCTGACGCCGGATCTTGTGATGTTCACCGACAACGCAGACCCCGTCAAGCTGCTGGCGCTCGATATGAAGACCGGTGAGATTGTTGCAAGTCTGCCGGTGCTGGATGATCTGCCCGAGGGCTATCAGGTGGCGGTTGATAACTCTGCCATCGTCTATGATGACAGTGAGGGCACCGTCAGCACTATCGTGTGCAACTGGTTCGGCGCAGGCAGCGCAGGTCTTGCCGATCCCAACAGTGACTCTTCCATCCAGAGCTACGCCAACATCTATGACATGAACTGGCTGACGAAGGGCAACTGCATGATTGCGCCCGGCGTCGAGCGCGTGGACACCGTGAAAACCGATAGCGGCTATGAGATGAAGAGCATCTGGTCTCGAAATGACCTGAGCGATACATCGATTCTCAAGCTCTCCACCGCGACGGGCTATATCTACGGCTATGTGCAGGATCTGGAAAGCAGCATGTGGCAGTACATCATTCTGGACTTTGCCACCGGCGAGACGGTATTCACCATGGACGTCTCCAACAAATATGGCTACAATAACATGGCTATCGGTATGTATGCCGGAAACAGCGGCAACGCGCTCTACTGCCCGACGGGCTATCTGGAGCTGCTCAGATTACAGGATCGCTTCGTCTATCTGCCCGAAATGCCGTACCGAGAGATTGATCTTGATAAGGCCGCGCGGAACGTACTGACACAGGAACAGTTTGAGCAGGCTGGCGGCGAAGGTACGGTCGCGAGCTGGCGCAATACTGTGACGGTCGAAAATGTTCATCCCAACACAATGGTCTCGTTCCGGATGAACAATCTTTCCGGAAGCGCCGCTGAGCTGAAGCTCTATGCCTACGGTGCAGATGGAAAGCTGGCGGAGGTCAGCAATGAACTGTGGTCGATCACGGATGAAGCAGGCAGTGCCGTGGATAAGCTTTCTGACGGCACACTGTATGAGCTGCGTGTGAGCGTCGCAGACGGCGGCGCGTTTGACCTGAGCGAGACGGAAAAGGAAATCAAAATTTCCGCTGTACTTGCAAAGTAAGACTCAAGGAAAGCTGTCAAAAAACTACAAAATCACCCCCGTTTCTGATTGATATGCTCCCTTTATGAGAGACAGTGAAATAAAAACACTGTCAATTACGAAGGGAGCATTGTTCATGTCAAGAAGGAAAACCAGCAGATCAGAGCAACTGTCGGCGGCGAAAGCCTCTGCATGACCTGTGGACGCGTCAGCCCTTTGTCCACGCAGTCTACCTTTGAGGACTTGGCGGTGGATTTCGAGGGTACAACCGCCAGTGGCGCGAAGCGATTCTACCGGCGTACGCTTGATAAGCTGCGCCTGAAGCTGCTTGAAAGCAGGCTTGTCCATACCGTGACGCTGAAGCAGACCGAATGCCACAAAAGGAACAAAAAATAGCCGCCGCTTCCCTTGTGCGGCTTGCGGAAAGAAAGGGACGGAATAATCGATAGTTTACCATAAAGAGAAAATCACAAACGACTTTATAGTCAATCCATACGCACAAACCCTTTCGAGGAGATGACCAAAAACAGAAGAGAATCATAGGAGGACAACATGAAAAAGATACTTGCAATTCTACTATCGCTGCTTACGCTGCTTTCCTGCGGGTTTCTTTCCGCCTGCTCTGCCGAAAAAACGCAGCCGGATACACCGGATACTGAAACCGTGTGGGAAATGGTCAGTGAGGCATACATCTATGCGTTCCCGCTGGTGCTGACCGACGCAACCAAAACATTATCGACCAATACGGACGGGACCATGACTGGCCGTGCGCCCATCAATCAGTTCAACCATGCAAAAAAGCTGGCGGACGCCTCTTTCCGCACCGTCGTGACGCCGAACGTCGATACCGTCTATTCGCAGGCATGGCTTGACATCAGCACAGAGCCTATGGTCTACGTCCTGCCGGAAACGGATCGCTTGCTGTCCTGCGTCGGCTGTGCGCAGGATGGGCGCAAAGAGCCGGGCGCGGAAAAGGCAGACCTGGGTCTGACTGCCGATGTCAAGCCCGCCACAGACTTTACGGCAAAGGCAAATGCCGCCATCTACGATGAACTTGACTTCGATGATAAGCAGGAATATGAATTCGCCACCCGTGGACTGATCGACGCGCCGGAAACACTGGAACTAAAGGACGAGGATGGGAAGATCCTCTGGAGTCAGGAAGCCTATGCGTTCCTGGACGATTACGAAAAAGCGCCTGACAGCGTAAATCCAAGTCTCTGGGAGAACACGAAAAATAACCACGCTTATGGCCTTTTTGAAGTGACGGATGGCATCTATCAGGTCCGCGGCTATGACATGGCAAACCTCACCGTTGTCAAGGGCGATACCGGCTGGATCGTCTTTGATACGCTGATGAGCGTGGAGTGCAGTCAGGCTGCCATGCAGCTGATCGAAAAGAATCTTGGTAAATTCCCGGTCAAGGCCGTCATCATCTCTCATTCCCACGTCGACCATTTTGGCGGCATCGCCGGCGTGATGGCGAAAGAGGAAAAGGCAGACGAGACACTTTCTATTGAAGATCAGCTCGCCAGCGGCAAGATCCCCGTGATCACGCCTGTGGGCTTCACGGAGCACTCCGTGAAGGAAAATGTCTACGCCGGTAAGGGTATGGGCCGCCGCAGCAATTATCAGTATGGCATCCTTCTGCCCCCCGGCGTGACCGGCAAGCTGGCGCAGGGCATCGGCATGGGACAGTCCACCGGAACGGTCTCGTTCATGACGCCCAGCTATGAAATCACGCAGTCTGGCGAAAAGCTGACGATCGACGGTGTGGAGCTGGAGTTCCAGCTCACGCCGGGTACGGAAGCGCCCGCCGAAATGAACACGTGGCTGCCCCAGTACAAGGCGCTGTGGATGGCGGAAAACTGCACCGGCACGCTCCACAATCTCTACACGCTGCGCGGCGCGGAGGTGCGCGACGGCGCGGCATGGGCAAGCTATATCACCGAGGCCATTTCCCTTTACGGCAAGGACGCGGAGGTCACCTTCCAGTCCCACAACTGGCCGCACTGGGGAAACAACGTGGTGAACGACTACATGGTCAACACGGCTGCCGTGTATAAGTTCATCAACGACCAGACTCTGACCTATATCAATCAGGGCTACACCAGCGACGAGATCTCCAACATGATCGAGCTGCCGGAGGCGCTCAATAAAATCTGGTACACCCGCCAGTACTATGGGACGGTCGCCCACAACGCCAAGGCGGTCTACCAGAAGTTCATGGGCTGGTATGACAGCAACCCTGTCAACCTGAACCCCCTCATGCCAAGCGACAGCGCAAAAAAATGGGTGGAGTACCTGGGGGATGTTGACAATGTCCTGCAAATGGCAAAGGCGGATTTTGACAAGGGTGAATATCAGTGGGTCGCCGAGGTCACAAATACCATCGTCTTTGCCGACCCGACGAACACCGATGCACGGCTTCTGTGCGCCGATGCACTGGAGCAGCTGGGGTATCAGGCGGAGTCCGGTCCGTGGCGCAACGAATATCTGACCGCCGCGCAGGAGCTGCGCCATGGAAACGCCAATTTCACCGCTTCCACCAAATCTACCGGCGACATGGTCAAGGTCCTCTCCGCGCCCATGCTGTTTGACTATATGGCCATTGTCATGGACAAGCAGGCGCTGGCTGACCGCGACTTCACCATGAACGTGATCCTGCCTGACGTGGGCGAACAGCACATGCTCCGCGTGAAGAATGGTGTGCTGCTGGTCTATGCGGATACATTGTCTGATGATGCGGACGTGTCTATTACCTGCCCGAAGAATGCGCTGTTTGCGATCCTGACCAACAATCAGGAAACGGTTACACAGGCCGTCAAGGTCGAGGGCAGCGCAGAGCTGCTGACGCTGATGATGGAGAATATGAACCAGTTCCCGATCACCGAAGCCAACCCCTTCAACATCATCGAGCCGTAACGGCTTCGAGGGGCGGTCCGTGGGAAGACCGCCCCGCTCGAGAGAAAACAGCGAGATGCTTTCAACGCAAATTAAAAGCTGTCTGTTTCTGTTGGAAACAGACAGCTTTTGCAGCCTTACGGTTGCCCTGCACACCCGAATCTGTCAGCCAACAGTAAAAATAAGAATTACTTCCTTATCACTGTTAAGCCAAGGGTTTGCGGTGTTGAGCACAAAAAATGACATCAATTTGACATCAAATTATTATTGTTTGGTGGACTGATATGGACTAAAAAGGTACGTTCTAGCGATTTGAACCTTTCAAAACTAAATAGTTAAATGCTATTAAAGGACATTTTCCAAAGTAAGGAAAGTGTCCTTTTTCTGTTGTTATGGTTGAAAAAACAGAATTATTATAAGGAGGTTCAAACATGAACAGTACAGCGTTAGAAGCAAAAAAAGAAAAAATTTGTTTTATTAGTGAAGCACATGAGAAATTCTACTATGAAAAAATCCCGAAAGTTAGGGAAGCAGATGTATATCACAAGGCACTTTGCTATTGCCTTGGAATAAACGAGGATACACGAAGAAATGTGGATAGAATTTACAATTTCAAGACTGGCTGTGTAAAACCGGAGTGTTTGCATGAAGGCTGGCAGACCAGTGGCAGTGCAAAGGTTGTTAGAATTGCTTTCAATCTATATTGCAACGGAACACCGAGCGTAGATGATGAGCAGGACACAGAGGAACAGGTGGATGAGTGCCGGAGATATTCAGTAGAGGATTTGTTCTGCTGTTGCTATGCACCATATTTCTGGCAGGCAATACAGATTCGGTATCCGGAGTATGCCACATACAATAAAAACTTGTATGCGATGTTTGGAGGAAATGGGAAGCTTGTTTCGGGAGTTTGTCATAGGGGCAGATTCTTTCGGACAGTTAAGCAGCGGAATACCTAACCGTATCCTTTCCGGGCATATGTACTGGCTGATCGTAGCTATTGTTATGGGGATTTTATTCATAATAACCGGATTACTGATAGTTGGGATTGGTTATCAGGTAGGAAAAATCTACCGGAAATATTGTTGGGATATCATCAGCATTGTGGAAGTTATTACAAGCACAGCCATTGCAATTTATTTTGGAGATTGGATAAAATCTGATATTTCTATAAATCTCATTACACTATTATTACTGGTGCATGTGGTTTATATATGGACTTTGTTTTGTGGAAGCATTCAGATTCGTTGTAATGATCGTGATTTTAACATTGAAGCAAAAGGATGGAATGATTATACAGGGGAGTATTCGCAAATTGACAGCATTTCTTATGAAGAAAATGTATTGCAGAACGATAATGATTACAGAACTAATGGTTTTGGAAACCTGAAGTATGCTATGGGAAACTTCAAAAACGATATCTTCGGAGATTATATCCGCTACACTCATGCCTCCTGCCATTCATATGTTGTCGTGAACATAGATGGAAAAATATTAGTTGTAAATGGGGAAAATGACGCAGAGACAAAGGAAATCTATCAGAGAATAAGTGAGAAGGTGTCAAAGGAAAGAAAATAGTTGTCGGAAACGCTGAGAAGAAATTATTCTCAGCGTTTTTTTGAACATTACTATAATGTCAAGGAATGGAGTACCATTTTCACTTGATATTCCGGATAAACTTGTTACAAGAGATTCTATAACACAAGTTGAATTTGATACGATGATGCAGACCGGGCTTGCACAGGCAAAAAAGAATGATTCTGTATCTGTTGATGAGGCTTTTAATCAATTAAACGCTCAGATATGCAATGGTTAATCAAAACAATGTGAAGCCATCGCATCGAAAATATATTTCATAGATTGACTTGTAACG
>PVML01020040.1_pt1 | contig 44487 bp, 37 predicted proteins | sample 1853371 | NCBI WGS metagenome assembly PVML01 (sample SAMN08533508, study PRJNA380276) | Human gut metagenome, whole genome shotgun sequencing project. | isolation source: participant 1, chromium library | host: Homo sapiens | collected 2017 | reverse complement strand
GGAGCAAAGCGTAGGCGGAGGGGCCGGCATCAGGCCGGCGCCGGAGCTCGGAGCGGTGCCCGTCTTTTCCGGGCCCTCACGAACGGATGCATCCACCCCACCCGATTTCCTTTTTACGCCTCCACCCTCACCGGCCCTCCTTCAATCTCCTCCCAAACCGTAGGCTCATTCACATAAGCCCACGCCTGCCAATAATACCTCGCCGCCCCGCCAATTCCATGGGAAGCCGAATGCCACACCCCCCGGTGAATCACAAACGCAAACCCCGGCCTCAAAATCACCGGCACCACATCCTCCGCCTTAGGCGCTCCGTCGCACGCCTGGGCCAGGCAGAACACAATCGCCTCTCCCGCCGGAATCTGCGCCTCCTGGGTATGTAGATGCCGTTCCATCTCCGCTGCCTCAAAGGGCGTCCCGCTGCCCAGTGTGTACCCCAGCGCCCCCGGCGTATCTAAAAGCGGCACATTGGTATCCGTATCCTCCCAACCGTCCCCGGCGGAATGATTCGTATTCCCCGTATCCACCCCTTCTCCGCTCAGATTATAAAGAATCCCATAACGGCTGTAATCAATCTCCGTAATCTCCACCGCACGCTTCACGATGCAGTTCTTCTCACAATCACCCATCACTTTATCCTCCCACTACAAAATATTCTCAAACTCCGCCCGGTTGCCCCCATGCTTCTCAACCCAGTCCAGCACAGCCTCCGCGCCCACGGCTCCCGCCCTGGCCCCCAGCTCCGTCACCGCTCTGGATGCCGCATAGTTGGCAAATTCCGCGCATTGCCGCAGCTCCATCCCCCTGGTATACCCATAGAGGAACGAACTGCAAAACGTATCTCCGGCCCCGGTCACATCCACCACCGGCACCTTCAGCCCATCCACGGAAAAAGTCTCCTCGTCCCGGCAATACACCGTACAGCCCTTTTCCGCCTGGGTCACGATCAGCCGCCGCAAGCCCTTTGCGTAAAGCCAGGCGCACACATCTCCCCCGGCCCGTTTCTCCAGGTTCTCATACCCCTTTTCATTGACAAACAGCGTATCCACATACCCGAACAGCGACTCGTCCCCGTCCTGAATATCCGCAACATCCAAATCCACCCACAGCCTGCACCCCCGGGCCTTCACGTCCTCCAACACCTGGCAGGCCGTCATTTCCCCAAACCGCAGGGGCCGCAGCTCGCAGAAGGTGGAGTAAATATAATCCGCCTGCCGCAACGCCTCCATGGCCTCCCCCGACAGCTCGATCCGCTGCAGATTCAGGGTGGGAATGAACACCGTGTGCTCCCCCTCCGCCAGAATAATAATGGTCTTGGCGTCCGGCAGCGACTCATCCCACACCATAAACTCCGTGTCAATCCCCGCTTCGTTTAAGCCCCGGCAAAGCTCCTTTGAAACCGCCCCCGGGTTCAGGGCCGTCAGAAATGAAACCGGCGCGCCGTATCCCGCGTACACGCAGGCCGCGTTGGCAATCATGCCGCCCATCTGCGCCGGCAGGGTCTGCACCAGAATTTTCTCCTTAATCTTCGGAAAATAGGGCGCGCTGTAATACTCATCCATCGCCACGTCCCCGATAAAAAATACCCTTTTTGTCTCTCCCATATATCTCGTTCCTTTCAAAACGTACTAATACGTCTTATCGAAATTCCGGAAAAGGGGAAGCCCTACAGCTTCTCCCTGAACCGTCTCACCGCGTCCATCATCTCCGCCACATGGGCCGGGCACACGTCGCCGTTGTCCTGATAGTTGTCCTTAAAGAAGCTGCCCACAATGGCTCCGTCTCCCAAAGCCAGCTTCTCCGCCACGTTCTGCGGGGTCAGACCCGCGCCGATGATCAGCGGGAAATCGCCGATGCCGTTTCGGAACTGCACGATCTTATCCGTGGAAGTCTCCTGCCCGGTGGCGTCCTGGGTCACGCAGACGGCGTCGCAGCGGGTCATGGCAATCTTCAGATCCTCCTCCACCGTATGTTCGGAGAGCACCGGCTGGTACTTGAAGCGCACGCCGCCGATCACGTATGCCTTGCACCGCTCCCGGTAAAGCTTGAAAAAGGCGTCCAGGGAATCCTCGTCCCTGGGCTTCACATGGCCCACCACCGAATCCAGCTGTAAATAATCGCAGTCGAACTTCCTCGCCAGCTCGAATCCCATTGCGTCCACATTGAGACAGTTGACGCCGTAGGGCATCCCCAGATCCGCGCCCGCCACATAGTCTAAAACCTTCTCCACCTGATAATAAGTGCCGAAATACGTCTCCACCAGAAAGCTGTCCACTCCATTTTCCTTATAGATGCGGATCTCCTCCTTGGCCCGTCTGAGCATGTCCGCATCGTCCGTCCCCTTCGTGTGGATCACGCCGATCACCGGCTTCATAACCTTAAAACATGATAAAAACTGATTCATATCCTGCCTTCTTTCACATTAAAATTTAACTTCCCATAACGTACTTATAGATATCGCTGCGGATATACTGTTCATTATAATATAACACGCCCCTCATCTCATTGAGCACCACCTGGCTCACCTTCAAAAGAGGAGTGTTGGCCGGGCATTTCAGGCAGCCCGCCTGCTCCCGGTTGGCGAAATGGACCTCGAAGGTATCGATGTACTGCCGTCCGGCCAGCCCGCTGTTCTCCCGGATCACGTCCAGAATGGGCCGCGTCTCCACGTCCGCCTCCATCATAAAATCCATGTCCCCATTAAAATAGTCCACTTCCAGTATCGCCGCCACCCCGTTGATACACCGAAGCCGCTTGATGCAGATCGCCTTTGCGCCCTCCTCCAGCTGCAGCTGCTTTGCCAGAGCCTTCCCCACCTTCACCTGCTTGCGGGAAACCACCTGGGTGCTGGGCGTGGCCCCCATCTGTTCACAGGATTTCGTAAAGCTGCCGTTGGCGTAAGCGCTCTCCGTAAATACCGGCGTCGCCACAAATGTCCCCTTCCCATGCCTCTTCACCAGAATATTGTCGTCCACCAGCCGCCCAAGGGCGTTCCGCACCGTAACACGGCTGAGGTCGTAGGTCTTGCACAGCTCCTCCTCCGAGGGAATCTTGCTTCCCGGCGGGTACACGCCGCTCCGAATCTGATCCAGAAGCAGATCATACAGCTGCTGGTAAAGAGGAATTGCAATATCTGAATTTAATAATTTCATAAGTCTGACCGCCCTACACCTTGTATTTAATCGTATTATCACCTAACATCACATCATAAGTTTAGGATATCACGAACCCCCGGTGCTGTCAAACAAAGTTGCTGTTCACAGGGTGAACGGCGAAGGGGAAACAGCGGGGTGCGGGCGGCCGCCTATTTATGCGGACTTCGACTGGTTTTTCCTGGTCCACATGTAGTATGCGGGCATCCCGGTTGCCACCGCGATTCCACCGGCAACCAGACCGGGGATGGGAGCCCAAAGGAAGGTGGAAACCACCAAAATCATACTGGATCCAATGGATATCAGAGTCATAAACATCCAGGCCGGGCATCTCCACAGGGGATCGTAATTCGGATTCTTGTGGTGTGCGAACATGGTGACAAAGGTGAGGGTGTTCTTTAACAGCAGCACCAGGGTAAAGTATCCCAGCAGATCGGAGATGCTGCCCAGGAACACGAAGATACAGGCGATCAGGCACTGAATCATAATGGAGAAATACGGGGTGTGATACTTGGGATGCACCTTACCGAAGCTCTTGAAGAACAGTCCGTCCACCGCCATCTGGTACTCCAGACGGGGCTGGAACATGATTGTTCCCGAGCAGGCCGCCATGGTCACAATGGTTCCGGCCAATGCCACAAAGATACCGGAAACCTTGCCGATCCCGGGCAGCATGGCGGCCGCGTCGGCCAGGGGAGCCGTGGAACTCTGCAGCGCGTCAAAGGGCATAATCCCGGTGATTACAACAGACAGCAGCGCGTACAGCACGATAATAAACAGCACCGAGCCGATCAGCGCCCTTGGCATGGTCTTTTTGGGATCCTTGATCTCGCCGGTCATGTAGCAGCAGGCGCCCATGCCGTCATAGGACCAGCTGGTGGCGGAGATACCGGCCAGCAGAGCCGCCAGGCCCACCGGAACGCCGGCTACCGCAGGCGTGCTGATGTAATCGCCCCTCATGTAGAACGCTCCCACCCCGATGAGCAGTACGAAGGGCAGCAGCTTGACGGCGGTCATGATGGTCTGGAACTTTCCGCCTCCCTCCACGGACACCACGTGGATGGTCATAAACACCAGGATCGAGGCCACGGCCAAAAGCTTGATGGCGATGGCGCTCATGGGCACCAGGTAGGCGATATACTGGGCTCCCGCCAGGGCCACCACCGCGATAGCCGTGGTGTCATTTCCCCAGAAGGTGGTCCAGCCGCAGAGAAACGCCAGCTTCTTCCATCCCGCATGCTTGATATACACGTAATGGCCTCCGTCCTCCGGGTAAGCCGTAGCCATCTCGGCCATGACCAGGTTCTGGGGAATCATGATCAGACCTCCGATGAGAAACGCAAGAATCGTGATCAACGCGCAGCCCGAGGCCGCCGCCACCTCGCTGATGGAGGTGAAAATGCCTGCGCCAACCGTAGTTCCCACCGACAGCGCGATGGCCGTTCCCAGGCCAATCTTCTTTTGCAACTTAGTATCCATTGAAATCCCACTCCTTTTCATTTTTGTTTTGTGTAATACATCGTAATACGTCTTGTCCTGAAAGTCAACCGATTATTTCGCAGCTGTTTTTCCGTTTATTAAGGTAAGAACGGAGTTTTCTCTTCTATTTTCCACAATATGCACATTTTTTGGATCTACTTTTTGTGCATAATATTGTGATTTTGGGTATTGAACCCCATTTTAAGACGTGTTATATTGTATTTAAGCGAATGCGAAAGGAGCATACCGAATATGAAGGATTACACCACATTGAAAGAGGGCTGCCTCACTCCGGCGGCTTTACAGGATGTCCCCGGCTTCTGCCGCCGTTTCGGCCTGGAGGGTATCGAGGTTTTTATGGACGACGTCAAGAACCGCACGGAAGTTCTGTTTGCAGCGGAAACTGAAAAAGAAGCGCTTGTAGACCGTCTCGCGGCAGGCAGCGTGAAGCGGATCCACTGTTCCTACTGGGCCTACCCCACCTCGTTTTTGACCAAACACAGCTTTTCCCAGCTGGAAGAGCGGTTCGGCGGTCTGGCCGCGGTGCGCGAATATTACGGCGACCTGACCGGCGCCCACATGTACGCCCGCTGGTGCCAGGAATATGAGCTTGCAACGGCTCTGGGGGCTCAGAGCTACACCTTCCATCTGATCGACTACGCGCCCATCGACGGCATGTGGGATTTCACCATTTCCAAGGCGGACATCCGCCAGGCCATGATCTCCATGCTGCAGCATTTCCTCAATGAACTGCTGGACCGGGGTCTGATCGGCCCGGACTCCCCCCGGATTGAGCTGGAAAATGCGGGATGGGGGCTGGAGCACGGCATGCAGACCGCTGAGGATTACGCGATGCTCTACCGCCAGATTTACGATCCATTCCACAAGGTAAAGCTGGGCTGGGACATCAACCACCTGCTCCACGCCCTGGGCGCGGACGCCGGCAGCGGCTCTGCCCGTTTCTACCTTCCGGACAGCGAGATCACGCCGGAGATGAACCGGCTCCAGGCGGAATATGGTCACGATCCTAGCCTCTTTGCGGTTAAATGGCTGGAACACAACATTCTGCACCCGGATCTGGCCGGAAAGGTTGGCTCCATTCATTTGTCCGACTGCGGCCTGAAGGATACCCAGTATTTTACAAATGGTATTTTCACTGGGGAATACTACCAGAACATTTCCGCCTTAAAGACTTGGGAAGAGCGGGAGGAGTACGGTGTGGGCATCGTGCTCTCCAAGTATGACAACCATCTGGTGCTGGGCACCGGCGTCCTGGAGCCGGTATACGTGAAGGCCATGATCGGCGCCCTGGCCGTCCACTCCCCGGAGTGCGTCATTTTACACGAGTTGAAGAACAGTACGGACCTGGAACAGGATTTGAGGCGGCAGCTGGACTGCATCGCATAGAGAAAGGCGGGTTGAAACGACGATGAAATATCTTGTAGTAGGACCGACCATTATCAACGACATTATTTTTGCGGACCAAAGCCGGAAAGATCAGGTGCTGGGCGGCTCCATTTTCTGTGTGGCGGGCATCAAGCTGTGGTGCGACGACTGCCTGTATCTCTCCAACGTAGGGGAGGATTTCGACCGCTTTTACGGGGACTGGATGCGGGCCAACGGCTGCAGCGCCACCGGACTGCGCTATATCCTGCCCCACACCTGGTACACCACCCTCACCTACGGGGACCAGGGACTTCACAGCGAAGTCTCCATCTACGGCCCTGAGGAGGAAGCCCTGTTAGAAACCCTGGACACCATCGATCCGGCCCACATTGCGGCCCACTGCGGGGAGGACACCCGGGGGATCTACGTGGAAGCCTCAGAAGCCGATCCCCTCTGGGACCGCCTGGACGAGGTGCGCGCAAGCGGAAAGCAGGCCAAATTTATGTGGGAAATCCCCACCTCCGCCACCATGGACCCGGCCAGAGCCCCCAGGGTGTTAGAAACCATCCGCAAGGTGGACATCTACTCCCTCAACCTGCCCGAGGCCATGAGCCTGTTTCAGGCTGACAGCGAGGAGGCGGCCATCCGGGCCATTCTGGAACTGGGCACCCCCTGTTTCTTCCGGGTGGGCAAGCGCGGCTCCTACATGATCCAGGACGGCAAGGCCGCCTTCGAGCCCAGCCTGACCGTCGGCCCCATCGTGGACGCCACCGGCTGCGGCAACGTCTCCACCGCCGCCGCCCTCTTCGGCTGGTGCGAGGGCTTCCCGCCCCATGTCACCGCCCGCCTCGCCAACATCTCCGCGGCCTACAACCTGCTGCAGTACGGGCCTTACCCGGCGGCCACAAAGCAGGTGCGGGAGGAGGCGATGGGGCTTTTGAATGCTGGGATTGGGGCATCTGACGGAAAATAGTATGGAATCTCAGATTGCGCGATAACGGCAAAAACAGGACAAGCCCGAAGGTTTGCCCTGTTTTTTTACATACCGAAAATCCCTGAGCAGCGGCTAAAACGCCTGCTCCGCCTCCTGATTCAAATACCGATATGCGATTGCTGCATGCATCGCGATGCCGGTGACCATACACTGCTCGTCAATATCAAAGCATTCTGTGTGCAAAGGCGCTGTCATACCCTTCTGTGGATTACCGCTTCCCAGCCAGAAATATGCGCCCGGTACTTCCTGAGTGTAATAGGCAAAGGATTCGCACCCCAACACCGCGTGGGGCATCTCCTCGATATGGTCCGCTCCGATCACAGTTCCGGCGCAGGACGTTACAAAATCCGTGAGTTCCGGGGTACAGTAGAGCGCCGGGTAGCTCCTCTGCCGGTCCAACTCATAGCTGCCGCCAAAAGCCTCGGTGATCCCCTTTAACAGCCCCTCGATCCTCTGGTTTAAAAACTCCCGCATCTCCGGATTCAAGGTGCGGCAGATTCCGTTCAGCGTAACATTATCGCACACAATGTTCCGGGCCGTCCCTCCCTGTATCTGCCCAAAGGTAATAATAGCATGCTGAAACGTATCCTTCTCCCGCGCCATCATAGTCTGTACCGCAATCAGGAAATGGCTGGCGATTAAAATTGCGTCGATTCCCTTGTGGGGATGGGCGCCGTGAGCGCTCTTGCCCTTGATCCGGATCACCAGCCGGTCCGAAGCTGCCTGCATTTCCCCGTGTGACACGCAAATATTGCCCACCGGGTATGCGTTTTCCACATGCAGACCAAATACGGCGTCCACCTGGGGATCGCGCAGAACTCCGTTGCGTACCATGAACCGGGCGCCTCCGATATCCTCCTCGGCAGGCTCGAATATAAACTTCACATTTCCATGAAGCTCCTCCCGATGGCGGGCCAGAATCTCCGCCGCACACATCAGCGTGGCGGTGTGACAGTCGTGGCCGCAGGCATGCATCACCCCATCCGTCAGGGAGCGGTAAGGCACATCGTTCTGCTCCTGAAACCGCAGGGCGTCCATATCCGCCCGCAGCGCAACCGTTTTCCCCGGCTGCCCACCCCGCAGGAAACCCACCGCACTGGGCAATTCTCCGGCGTAATCCCTTCGCACCTCCATCCCCAGAGCTTCCAAATGAGCGGCCACTAGATCCGCCGTCCGGTACTCCGACCGGCTGGGTTCCGGATGCATATGCAGATCTCTTCTTATTTCAATCGCTTTCTCTAATCGGTCCTCAGCTTCCATTCTGAAATCAATCATATTTTCATTTCCTTTCCCAATATCACTGTCCAGATCAGATCAGTGCGGAATACCCAGGTCCCATAGGCAGCCCTACAACCACCCAGAGTACCAGGAATATAATCCATATAGCCCCTGTAATCAACGTGTAGGGCAGCATATACGCCATCACGGTCCCGGTCTTGGCCCTTGACTCATACTGCTGGGCATATCCCAAAATTACCGCCAGATAAGGAAGCGTGGGCGCGATATTGTTGGTCAGTCCGTCGCCCATGCGGTATGCTACCTGAACCGCCGCGGGATTTAAACCCGCGATCATAAACATGGGAACAAACATGGTGGAAATCAGGGCCCACTTTCCGGAAGCTCCGGTCATAAACAGGTTCACAAACCCCACCAGGATGACGAAAGCTCCCAGCAAAACCGCCTTAGGCAATCCCAGATTTACCAGGAAATTGCCGCCGATAATAGCGATAATGGAGGCAATATTGCTGGCTCCGAAAATGGAAATAAACTGGGAGGCGAAGAAACACACGATAAAGAAGCCGGACAGGGTCTTCATCTCCTCCTGCATCATGGGAATGGTGTCTCCGAACTTGCGGATACTTCCCACTGTCTTGCCGTAGACAAAGCCAGGTACAAAAAACATGATCATAATCAGAGCCGGAATACATTTGAAAAGCATACCCGTAGTGATGCTTCCTCCCTCCGGGGCTGCAAACGGCATCCCCTTCAAGCAGCACAATGCCACCGCAACGAAAAACAGTACCAGGGCGATCAGCGCATTTTTCAGGCCCTTTTTCTCTGTGGCGTTCAACCCTTCGTAGACAGCGCCCTCCCTGTGATCCGCCGCCATGCCGGTCCGCTCCAGTTTGGGTTCGATCACATGGATGGTAACCCAGGATACCACCAGAGTGACCACAAAGGTGGAGGCAAACAGGAAGTACCAGCCCATAGCTGCATTGGCCGCGTAAGCCGGATCGATCACAGAGGCGGCCGCTTCCGTCAGTCCAGCAAGGGACGCATCCGCCGAACCCATCAGCAGGTTTGCGCCGAATCCCACGGAAACGCTGGCAAATCCCAGAAACAGACCGGCCAGAGGATTCCGTTTCACGCTCTTAAAGAGCATTGCCATAAGCGGCGGGAAGATCACAAAGGCCGCATCACCCACCAGGTTGGCGTTAACCCCAATGAACGCCACAATAATGGTGACAATCCATTTTCCTTTAACCGCGCCGGCAGTTCTCAGACAATTTTCCAGCAGTCCGCTACGGCTGGCTACCGCCAGGCCGATGGTACACACCGGCACCGTGAGAAGAGGTGCGAAGTTCATCCATACGCTGCCCATTTTCTGTAAAAATTCCGCCACTCCCTGAGCGGTCAGCAGATTCACTACCGCCACCGTCTCCCCTGTGGCCGGATTCTCCACGGCGACTCCCAGAGAACCCAATATAAATGCTGCAATATAGGTGATAATAAACAGACCGATAAACATAAATACCGGACTGGGGATCTTATTACCGATCCGCTCTACCGCTCCGTAAAATCCACCAAGTTCCGTTGATACCTGCTTCTGCTTTTCCTTATGGCTCATACCCGTCTCTCCTTTGTTAAATTCTGTGCCTGATTGGCATTCGCTCTTACCCCTCTTTTTCCCTGTTTTCCTGTTAAATGACAGGTCCCAGGCAGTGAATATCAATGGAATTCACATATTGAATCGCTTCGTTCTTGGTCCGCTGGCCGTTCAAAGTTCGCAGCAACTGATCAAACGCCTCCTCTCCCACCTCCTCGATTGTCCGTTCTCCCGTAATAATCGTTCCGGCGTTGAGATCCATATCCTGCTCCATGCGCCGGTACGTGTTGGGATTGCCGCATATTTTGATCACCGGCATGCTTGGAAAACCCTGCGGTGCCCCGCGGCCCGTAGAAAACAGCATACACTGGGCGCCCGTAGCCGCCATCCCGGTGAGTATTTCCGGCTCCCGGCCCGGAGAATCCTTGATCCACAGCCCTTTTTTGTTCCCGATCCGCTCCGGATACTCCAGTACCCCCTGTATGGGCCGGGTCCCGGATTTCACAATCGCTCCCAGGGTTTTTTCCTCGATGCTGGAAAGGCCGCCCTCGATATTCCCCGGAGTAGGCTGGCCTCTGCGCATGTCGCAGCCCAGGGATTTCGCCCGCCTCTCCATATTTTCCACGATCTCATAGATTCTTTTTGCCGTTTCCGGTGAGGCGGCTCTCCGGGCCAGCAAATGTTCGCCGCCGATAAATTCCGTTGTCTCTCCGAAAATGACCGTCCCGCCCAGATCGATCAGTTTATCCGCCACATAGCCAATCACACAGTTGGATGCCATACCGCTCGTAGTGTCGGAAGCCCCGCACTTGATGGACATCACCACTCTGGAGATGTCTACCGGCTCCCGCTGCAATGCGGAGGTTTCCAGAACCAGCCGCCTAGCAAGATCGATACCGGCCTGGATGGATTTACTGACTCCCCCTGCCTCCTGGATGCGAATAATTTCCACATGCTTTCCGGAAGCCGCAATCTCCCTCACCATACGCTGGTGGTCCGTACCCTCGCAGCCCAGACTCACAACCAGAACCGCCGACGTATTAGGACTTAAGCCCAAACTGATCAGCGTATCCGTCACCCGCTCCAGATCCGGAGGCAGCTGGCAGCACCCCTGGTGATGCAGATATGTCACCGTTCCCTGCACCTGACGGCAGATTGCCATTGCCACGTCATTGGCGCAGGTGACGCTGGGAATCACTGCCACATCGTTGCGCGCCCCCACCATTCCGTCCGGCCGGACGTACCCATTAAATTCCATAACAGCCTCCTTATTCCCCGCCCCAGTCTCCGCGTCCCCTCATACTGTCCAGATTATGGACATGTACATACTCTCCCTGTGCGATATCCCGGGTGGCAATCCCGATCTCTTCTCCATATTTCCGGATAAGCCCGCCTTTCTGAATGGGCGCAACCGCTATTTTGTGACCATAGGGAATCATCCCGGATACTGTAACCATCTCCCTGTTTCCCCGCTTGTCCCTCACCTCTACTGTTTGCCCATCTGAAATTCCTTCGGCAAAAATTGTAGCCACATTATCCAAATCGTGTACCTTTAACGCAATTCCCGCCATATTCCTCACCTCCCTTCCGAACGTTCACCCTTTACGGCAAGAACACCAACACCATCCGGGATTACTACAACCCGCGCCTGTCTCCCTCTCATCCCATATGCAATTTCCAATGCTTCATCTGCGGATGACGCCGGTATCAAATTCGCCGCCTGCACCAGGCGTTGGTCCAAATAAGCGCTCACTAGAATGACCGGATGTTTTTTCAGGATTCTGGCATAAATCTGTGCGCACCACTGCTCCGCAATCGTCTCCTTGGGCGGAATCCTGGCCAGATACGCGTCGATCTCCTCCGGGGACCCCAAGGTAATCAGCCGCTCAAAATTTGTTCCGCCGATACCGTCTTTGCAGGCGCAACACATAATGATCACACCGTCCTCCCCGGCGCAAGCCTGAGCGGTGGCGACCGCCTTAGGGCTCTGATAAAGATTCTGATCCAGTGGATAGCCGCCGTTTGACGTTACTACAATATCACCAGTAATAGCCTCCCGCTGAGACCGGATTCGGATAAACGCTACACCCGCCTCGTGAGCCCGCTCCAGATCACCGGCAAAAGCGGCGATAATCTGCTTTTTTGCATTCAGGGCAACATTTAGGATAAACTGCACATTAACTGCCCGGGCCGCGGCTATCATATCTGTGTGAATCGGGTTATCCTTCAGCACGCCGGTACTGGAAAATGGGCTGGATATCGCCTGATAGCTGTGATTTTCATTGACAGTGGCCGCATTGCAAATACCCGGAAGTATACTCTTTCTCCCCCCGGAAAATCCTGCAAAAAAGTGGGGTTCGATAAATCCTTCCGTTATCAGCAGATCACACTGAAGCGCCAGCCTGTTGCAATAGAATTCAGCCCCCGATGGGAGGTCACAGACCTTCTCAAACTGATCCGAATCAAATGCATCATTGGAAATGATGTGTTCCCTGTCCACAATCTCATCGCCGAACATATTCCGCATTTCTTCCTCAGTAGGCGCCCGGTGCAGGCCCGTGGCAATGAGAATGGTAATATCCGCCTTTGGATTTGTACTCCTCACCTCCCGCAGCAAAACAGGCAGTGTGATTTTGCTGGGAACGGCTCTGGTATGATCGCTGGTGACCAGAACCACCTTCTGCTTTCCAATGGCCAGTTCCCGCAGACTTTTTGTTCCGACCGGCTTGGCCAGCGCTTCCTCCACATATGCCGCCCCACACTTTTCCGGCTCGCTACATTGAAGATCCGCCGTGATAACAGCCGCTAAGTTTTTTTCCGCCACGTTCAAATCCACAGTTCCCCTGTCGTACGGAATTTTTATCAACGCCAAATTTTCCCTCCTCCTTTTATTTTGCGAAGTACCATGTATACATCATACTTTATACTCTCATTATAAGCCAATAACTGGTTCTGTCAATCGTGGGGGGATATTAATTTTGTGCAAATTTTAATTTTGGAAGCTAATCTTCGCACAATATGTTCCGTTCGTTCTGCCTTTGACTTTTCATTCCTGAGAGATTATAATAAAAACACAAGATTTTTTCGAAAGGAAACAGTAGAAATGACGACAGGCAAACAGCCTATTATGACGATTAAAGGTCAGGTGTACCAGATTATCAAGAACGAGATCTGTAATGGCGCCTTTCCGCCAGGTTACTGGCTGCAGGAACCGGAGCTGGCACGCAGACTGGGCGTCAGCCGTTCCCCTGTTCGGGAAGCGCTGCGGCAGCTGGTGGACGAGGGACTGGCCGTGGACTTCCCCAACAAAGGTGTTTTTGTAAAAAGCTTTACCATCAATGATATCGATGAGATTTACGATGTGAGAAGTATGCTGGAGAGCTATTCCATCCGGCATTCCGCCAAACAGATGACTCCTGAAACGGTTCAAAGGCTGAACGAACTGATTCTGCGCCTGACAGACCTCCATGCAAGCGGGGATGTAAACACCTACATTGAGGAAGACACCAAACTTCATCAGTTCATCGTTTCTTTAAGCGGCAACAGTCTTGTCATCGATATCTACAACCGCATTTATACCCCCATACAGCAATTCCGCATCTATTCTCTCACCAACAAGGACCGGTTTGCGGAGTCTGTCTGCGAGCACCAATCTGTGATCCGGCATATTGTTGAGGGTAATTTGGAGGAGGCGGTCCGCATCAACCAGATCCACCTTACCCTGGCAAAAGAAGGCGTTATCCATCACATCACGCAAACGCAGAATCACCCCGCCGCCGACTAAAAACGGCCCCGCAAGTCTGTTCCCAGACACGCGGAGCCGTTTTTCCAAAACTCAATTTACATTTTTTTACAATTCTTTTATCAACCGCACAATCTCCTCCACCGGCGGAGTATCCGCCGCGTTCGTCCCATAATGGGCGTAGCGCACCGTCATTTCCCCGTCCACCAGGACCGCGGCGGGGAGCTGAAGCTCATTGCCCTCGTATTCCCCGTGCACCAATCCCATTTCCACCGCCCTTGCCGACTTTTTGGGCGCGTCTCCGCCCTTTAACTCATCCCGATCGGCCGCGGGAAGAATTTCGAACTGTCTGTACAGCTTCTGGTCCGGATCGCAGATCACGGTGTAGGGAAACGGCTTCTCCTCGGCCGCCGCCTCCAATATTTCCCGTTTGGACTGGAGAACCGCCACCACCCGTCCTCCGGCCCGGCGGACCGCTTCATATCCCAGATCCAGATCGCGCAGGTCCAGCTGGCAGATGCGGCAGCCGTAGTACCGCAGGAAGAGAAACATGGTGGGAAGCCCCTCCGTCAAATCCTCTGCGCTGACCCCATCCTGACAGATGGTATCGCAGCAAAATGGTTCCAGCTTTTTTCCAACTTCAAATTTCATAACAGTCCGCCTTCCTTTCACTTCATCATTTCACATACTTGCCGTAAGCCTCTTTCATCCGCTTAAGCGCCGCCACCACATAGCTTGTGGGGCAGGCCAGGTTCCAGCGCTCAAAGCCTTCTCCCTGGGCTCCGAAAATATAGCCCTCGTCGAAGAACAGCCCTGCCTCCTGGCGGTTGATCCGCTCCAGTTCCTTGTAATCCAGCCCCAGCCCGTTCCAGTCCATCCACAGCAGGTAGGTGGCCTGAAGCTCGCACACCCGGATCTGCGGGAAGTTCTCCGCCATAAACTCCGTGATCACCCGCCGGTTCTCGTCAATCACCTGAATACACTCATCCAGCCATTCCCCGCAGCTGCTGTAAGCGATCTCGCAGGCCTTATAACCCAGAATATTACACTTGGGGTTGGCGCTGCCGCGCTTTAAGAACACTTCCATCTCCCTGCGGAGCGCTTCATTAGGAACAAAAATATTGGAGGTCTGCAGTCCGGCCAGGTTGAAGGTCTTGGAGGGCGCGGTCAGCACCAGGCAGTTCTGCTCCATTTCCGTGGAAAGGGAGGCGTACACATAATGCGTATGGCCCGGCATGATCAGGTCGTGATGAATCTCGTCGTCCACCACCAGAACGTGGTTCTCGTTGCAGATCCGGCCGATACGCTCCAGCTCCTCCTTAGTCCACACGCGGCCGCAGGGGTTGTGGGGGCTGCACAGGATGAACAGCTTGGTGTTGGGGTCCTTGGCCTTCTTCTCAAAATCCTCGAAATCGATCTCATATGTATCGCCTCGCTCCACCAGCGGGCAGTCCACCAGCACACGGTTGTTCACCTTGATTCCAATATACATTGGATAATACACCGGTGTCAACAGCATAACGCCGTCTCCCTCATTTGTGTAACACTTGATGGCGGAGAAAAATGCATCCACCACGCCGTGGGACGGAAGAATCCACTCCGGCTTCGCATCCCAGTTATGGCGTCTCTTCATCCAGGCGCACACCGCTTCCTTGTACGAATCCGTGGCGTTGGCGTACCCCAGCACCGTGGTATCCAAAAAGGCTTTCAGCCCCTCCACGATCTCCGGAGCTTCCACAAATTCCATATCCGCAACGGAAAACGGAATCACATCCTCCCCCACATTGGGGTTCTCCCGCTGCATCTCATCCCACTTCCCGGACCCGCAGCCATAGCGCTTATAAACCGTTGTAAAATCATATTTCATTTTCAAAATCCTCCTCTGGACATATTATTTTTCGCTGGTGTAATCCACCAGCAGGTCATTCTCAATCTCAACATTTTTGGCATAGGTGCGGACGTAGATCAACACCACCGCAACCAGCACAACCAGGAAGCCGACCACCATAATAGACAGGTTTAACAGCAGGGAAGAGCTGAGCACGCAGAGTACGATCATTCCCAGCACTGCCATACCCTTTGCCGCCGCGGGGCTCAATTTGATCGAGGACCGTTTCAGCAGATCCCCGGACTTAGAGGCCAGCGAGAACAGGGCGAAACACACAAACAGCTTGGAGAGTAGGGAGTTTGCGGTGGTAAACTTGGTGATAAACGCGATATCCAACTGCATGGCGAGCGGGATAAAGCCCACCAGGTAAAACAGGGTTAAAAGCTTCCAGGGCACGCCGTGTTTATTTACATTTCCCAGAGACTTTGGCAGCATGCCGTCGTCGCAGGCCACAAGCAGCGGCTTGGTCACCCAGGACAGGGTGGCGTTCAAGGTGGTGGCCGTCGCGCCCAGAGCCGCGCCGATCACAAAGAGATAGAAGGCGATGCCGGGCATGGTCTCCCGGGCCACCAGGGTCAGGGGCTGGTTGGCAACCTGGTCCATGGGCAGCACGCCGGCCGCCACCAGGGCGATCAGCACATAGAAAACGCCCACTCCAAAGGTGGAGGCCACCATGGCCTTGGGAATGGTCCGTCCCGCGTCCTTGGTCTCGCCTCCAAGCTCCGCCACCACCTGAGCGCCGGCCGTGGCCGAGCTCAGCAGCGCCAGCGTGCTGATAAAGGCAAATGTTCCGTGCGCGAACAAATGGGAGGGTTCGATTACATAGGCGATATCCGCCTTTGGCAGGCCGAAGCCGATGAACAGCAGCAGGCCGCCGATCAGGGCCACGCTCATGATTTTGTTCAAAGCGGCTGCAGACTTAGTTCCCACCAGATTGGTGACAAAGAAGAAGGTGAGAATTACAATTCCCACAATGTGCTGGTTCAGTCCCGTGGTGATGCTGACCAGATACGAGGCAAAGCTCAGGGCATACTGGGCCAGACCCACGTTCATCGTGATATGTAAAAGCAGGTAAATCATACCGGGAGTCTTGCCCAGCAGGCGGCTGCAATAGCGGTAGGGGCCGCCTGTGGTGGGCACCGTAGCGCCCAGGATCGCAATCGGGAAAATGCTGATAATGGTCAGCACCGGGGACAGCAGGAACGCCAGCACCACGCCGGTGCCCGTCATGCCGATGGCCACGCCAGTGGACGACATGATTCCCGCGCCGATGATCTGGCCCACCGAAATCGCCATCAAATCCCAAAAGCTCAGATTTCGTATCAGTTTGCTCTCTTGCCTTTCCGCACTCATGTTGTTCCTCCTTATACTTCCTGCGGATATGGAGGGCAGGTCAGGCGATGAGCTCGTCGCCCGGCCGCTCTCCAGGATCCACGGAAATGGAATAAAGTTTTCATGTCTGTTTTCGCTTCTGACGCAATCTGCCCCACGCCTACCCATGGCTCATTCCACCGGCAAATGACCCCCAGGCAACGCGGACACCACCTTGCATCCAACAAAAAGCCGGCCGTTTTGCTTTTCATACAATCATATAAAGCAAAAAACGTGCCAGCTTTTAAACCGCTCTCTATCCCCATTTTCACGTCAACATCACGTCAACTTTATCCCATTTTGATCCCGTTATTTGGGATTAATGGGATCATTCCTGCGATTGGGATTAATCCAAACGCCCATTCTTCCCTTCCCCACTCCAATCTCCCCGCTGCCGCTCAGTTCCTCCAAAATCGTTCGGATGCGCATCTCCGACAAATTCTCCCCCCGATCCCTCAGGTAAAGGCAGATGCTGCGGCGTCCGGCCGCCTTTCCCTGTTCCTTAAGGGCGCGCACCGCCTCCAGCACCAGGTCCGCCTCCCGTGAAAGGCCCTCCGTACCCAACGCCGGTTCCCGCCCCCGGGTGCAGCTGTGCATCCCCTCCTTCATGTAGGAGGGAAGGTCCTCATAACGCACCAGATCCTGCTCCAAGCTCCCCAGATACTCCACGCAGTTGTGCAGCTCCCGCACATTTCCCTCATAATTGTGGCTCATAATGCAGGCCCTGGCTTCCCGATCCAGTTCGAAGGAGTAGCCCTCGTCGTTGCGGATGTCGTAAAACAACGGCAAAATGTCCTCCCGGCGCTCATCTAACCCCGGCAGTTCCAGCGGCAGGACATTGAGCCGGTAATACAGGTCCGTGCGAAATTTTCCCTCCTTCACAAGCGTTCTCAAGTCCCGGTTGGTAGCGGCGATGATCCGCACATCCACCGGTATCACATTGTGGCCGCCCACCCGGACCACCTCCCGCTCCTGGAGAGCCCGCAGCAGCTTTACCTGAAGCCCCAGGGGCATCTCGCCGATCTCATCCAGAAACAGAGTGCCCCCGTGGGCCACCTCGAACAGCCCCTGCTTGCCCTCCTTCTTCGCCCCTGTAAAGGCCCCGCTCTCGTATCCGAACAGCTCGCTCTCCAGCAGCGACTCCACCAGAGCCCCGCAGTTGATGGGCACAAACGGTCCGTCCCTGCGCGCGGAAGCGTTGTGGATGGCGCTGGCGAACAGCTCCTTGCCGGTTCCGGAGGCCCCGGTTATGAGCACGCTGGCTCTGGAGCGCGCAAACTTCATGGCCGTCTTCCGGCAGCGCTCGATCGCCTCGCTCTCGCCTTTGATATTGTAAACCGTATATTTGGCGTGCTGGCGTTTTTTGAGCATCTGTGTTCTCAGGCGCAGCTCCTTCTCCTTTTCCGCCTTGTAATCCGAGATCAAAATATAACCCGCGTAGATACCGTGGGTACTGGTGGTCCAGAGGTCGAACACCAGCTCCCGGCCGCCGAACTTTACCACGCGCTCGCCGAACTCCTCCAACCGGTCCATCCATTCTCCCAAAAAGGGAAATACCTCCGGCAGCGTCTTTCCGATAATCTGACTGGAAGAAATCCCCAAAAGCACAGCCGCATTAAAATTGCAATGGCTGATCAGACCGTCGGGCACAAAATAGAGCAGGCCGTTGACCACCTTTTTCTGAGCCGCCGCGTAGTAATCCCCGATGTCGATCAGGTCGCTGATCTGACGGGAGGCGTACTTGACGGAACGGTTGTATTTCCGGTAAAAATCCGTTTCCAATAAATGAAGCATATTCAAAGCCGCCGCCATCTGAATCAGGGTTTCCGTGCTGATCATACCTCTCCCGTAAAAATGGATGTACTCCCTGTCCGGCTCCCAGGTGAGTCCCGCCTCCTCAAAGATCAGGACAATAGGCCCCAGCTTATCCTCCGGCAAACCGGGATACCAGATTTCCAGGGCATTCTCCCGCAGACCCAGTCCCACCAGCATCCTGAGCCTCTGCTCCGCATAAAAGGGCGTATCCGCCACCACGCTGATCTTCTGCGTCTGCGCCGCTGCGGACAGCTTGTCAAAATTCTCCTGGTCAATGGTATGCTTGATCCAGATCACCGGAACCCCCTCCGGTACCAGCTGTTTCACAAAATGATACCACTCGCTGGCCGTCACCAACGCCAGATCGATATCGTCGTAATTCGCCCTGGTCTGGGTCACAAAGGACATCTTCTCGATCTCCACCGCCTCCCCGGCAAAAAAATCGTCCAGCACCTTGCAGCAAACCTGCCAATCATCCGGCGTAAAACTCCACAGCAAAATCTTTTTAACCCCGTCCTTCATCCCCGTAACCGCCTTTCCCTCTCCGATGCCTGTTTGGATGGAATTTCGCTTCAGCCCCATTATACTAAAAAGCGCGGCGTATGAACAGGAAAAATCCATCCTAGCTCAGGAGCTTTGCCCCACCGTTTTCCCGCCAATCCCCCTCCCGGCAGATTTTCGGTAATTTTTTGAAAAATTTTCAACAATATGGCTTGACATCCGCTCCGTTTTTTATTATAATAGCCTTCGTCAGTTGAGTTCAACTGTTCATGCGCGAGTGGCTCAGGGGTGGAGCACCACCTTGCCAAGGTGGGGGCCGCGGGTTCGAATCCCGTCTCGCGCTTTTTTTATTTGTAGCGGAAGCTTTGATTTTACCAGGCTTCCGCTATTTTTGTATATCGATTGGCTTCCTTTTTATCTGTAATCGCATATCTTCGCCCACATTCCTTCCTCCTCTATTACTTTTTTGTTATATTTCTCATAAAATCTATAAATTTGATTTATAACCCAATTTTTATATAATAAAAGTACAGTAATTCGGCCGAGGAAAGGATCACAAACATGACAATCACAGAACGCAACTTTTTCACCGCCTCCGACGGCGCCCACATCTATTTCGAGGACGTCGGCCAGGGCCTTCCCATCCTGATGGTGCCCGGTTTCCTCTGCACCACCAAATTTTTTGAGAAAAATGCCCTGGCGCTGTCCGATGAATTCCGGGTAGTCACCATGGATCCCCGGGGGCAGGGTTATTCCTCCAAAACCTGCGGGGGAAATACCCTGAAACGGCACGCCCAGGACATCCGGGAGCTGATCGACCACCTGGATCTGCAGCATGTTGTACTCCTTGGTTGGTCCTTAGCCGCCTCCGTTGTCGTGACCTACGCCTCCCAGCACCGGCAGCACCGCCTAAACGGCCTGGTCATGATGGACGGCTCCCTGTTCCCCTTCTCCGGGGAATCCTGGAACCACCACCGTGGCCGGGACTATAACATCCAGAATTGGTTTGACACCTACATGCCGCTCTACTATAACCCCCAGGAATTCTACGACAAATTCATCGCCCGCATCTCCAACCGTGGTGGCATGAGCGAGGAAGACCGCCGCTGGATCACCGAGGAGTGCAGGAAGACCATGCCCTGGAGCGCCCTGGAACTGCACTACGATTTCAGCCACACCGACAACGTAACGCACCTGAAGGAAATCACCGTGCCTGTATCCATATTCGGGGCCAGCTCCGAGGCCTACGGCCTGGACATGGTGGAAAAATTTGCGGGGGAGGTCAGCGGTTACAGCGAGGTCAACTGCTTTTACGAGAGCGGACACCTGATGTTTTTATACGAAGCGGAGAAATTCAACCAGTGCCTTAAGCGGTTTGTGCGCAAGGCAAACGAACTGATGAACAACTGAATGATGAAGGAGGGGGACTTATGTTACTAGCAATTACCGGATTTGTGATGATCGGCCTGTTAATGTTCTTTCTTTTAAAGGGGAAGGCCATCCCCATGACCCTGTTCGTGGTACTGCCCATTCTGGGGGCCGTGATCAACGGCTACGGACTGACGGATATCGCCGGCTTTATCAAGGACGGCGTCAGCACTACCTGGAGTATGGCGGCCCTGTTCGTGTTTGTTGTGGCCTACTTCGGCATCATGACCGACGTGGGCATGTTTGACAAGCTGGTCCAGAAACTGATCCGAATCGCCGACGGGCATGTACTGGGAATTTTTCTGGTGGTGGTCCTCATCGCCACCCTGGGGCACTTGGACGGCAACAGCCCCACCACCTACCTGATCGCGATTCCCGCCCTGCTGCCGCTGTGCAAAAAGCTGAACATCCGCATCACCGCCATCATGGCGGTCTGCTGTTCCGTTATCACGGTAATGAACCTGGTGCCATGGGGCGGCGTGCTGAACCGCCAGTCGGTCACCCTGGCCATGGATTCCGGCCTGCTGTGGCGCGCCTATCTGCCCATGCAGATTTTCGGATGGTTCTGCTGCGTAGGCCTGGCCGTGGTAATGAGCCGCATCGAAGTGCGGCGGGGCGCCGGTAAAGCGGCGGTTCTGGCGGCCGGAGAAACAGCAGAGACCGCGGCTGACCCGGAAGTTTTGGCCTTGCAGTGCCCCAAGCTGCTCTGGTATAATGTAATCCTGACCGTTGTCGTGTTCGTGCTGCTGTTTAAGACATCCCTGCCCAACTACTCCATTTTCATGATGGGCTGCGTGCTGGCGCTGGCCGTAAATTACCCCAATCCAAAGGACCAGGAGGCCCGCTTGGCCGCCCATGCCCCCAAGGTCATCTCCCTGGTTGCCACCGTGCTCAGCGCAGGCGTGATGGTAGGTGTGCTCAATAACACCGGAATGATCGTGGCCATGGCCGAGCTGATCATCCACATTCTGCCCGACTTTTTATGCGCCCATCTGCACCTGGTGTTCGCATTTTTCGGCGGCTTTATCGGACTGGCCGTTTCCCCCGACCCGCTGTACTACGGCATTCTGCCTGTGCTCATCGAGGTGTGCTCCCAATACGGCATCCCGGCTCAGAGCGTGGCCATCGCCTTTGGAATCGGCGCGGACAGCTGTTTCACCCTTGCGCCGGTCATCGCCTCCACCTACCTGGGGCTGGCCGTCTCCGGTCTGTCCTTAAAGGAGCACATGCGCTTCAGCTTCTTCCCCCTTTGGATTGTGGGACTGCTGATGATCGCCTTCGGCTGTGTCATGGGCTACATCGTTATCTGACATATTATCCGACAGCTGCGGCTGTCCATCTATCCGGCGCAGACCGGGAAAGGAGCGGGCCATGAACACCCGGGAGCTGGAATATATTCTTGCTATTGCAAAGGAAAAAAGTATCTCAAAGGCGGCGGAAAAGCTCTACGTCACCCAACCGGCCTTAAGCCTCTTTCTCACCCGCCTGGAAAGCCAGCTGGGAACCCCGCTCTTCATCCGCGGGGCCTCCGGTCTCATCCCCACCTTTGCCGGGGAGCGCTACATCCAGATGTCCCAGAAGGTGCTTAAGGATTACCGGGACTTTGAACAGGAGCTTTGCGACATCAGCTCCCTGCACATGGGCCGCCTGAAGGTGGGCACCTCCGCCCACATCGGCTCCTACGTGCTGCCCCAGGTGATCCCCCTGTTCAACCGCACCTATCCCAACATCGAAGTCTCCATCTCCGAGGGAAATTCCCAGGTGCTGGAACATATGATCAGCGGAAATGAACTGGACGTGGCCCTGATGCACCTGCCCCTCAAACATATAGAGGCAAACTACGTGGAAATCGCCCGGGAGCGGTACGTGATGGCATTTTCCAAAGACCATCCCCTGAACCGGAAGCTCTCCCCCCGGGAGGGTGAAACCTATCCCTATATCGACCCCCGCGCGGCCGCAGGACAGAAATTCGTGCTCTCCTTCCCCTACCAGCGGGTCCGTCAGATTTCCGACCGGATTCTGGAAAAGGCCGGTATCACCCCGGACATTATCCTGACCACCAGCAGCGTGCAGACCGCCCTGCGGTTCGCCGGGGTTGGCCTGGGCGTGACTTTCCTCCCGGAGAGTTATATCCAGCTGTTCCGCTGCACCCATGAACCTGTTTTTTGCTATATGGACGATGACTTTGAGGCCTACTGGACCTTTGTGGTGGTCTACCCGGGGGATGTGACCCTGTCGGGCCCCGCCAGGGCGTTTATCGAACTGACCAAGGAAGCCTACTGTTAAAATACACCCGGACTCTCTGCAGCCGTCAGAGCGCCCGGGTGTTCATTTTCCTATTTTGCTTTCTTCTCATCCGTATTCAAATACTCCATTACCCCCATGTGAATCGTCCACGCCATCTGATCCTGATAATCCTCGCTCTCCAGGGCCTTGGCCTCCTTGCGGTTGCTTAAGAAACCGCATTCCACAATCACAATCGGCTCCTTCACGTGCAGCAGCAGGTAATAATTGTCATTTGACTTGGCCACCCGCCGGTTGGCCTCGCCCAGCACGTAATCGAAACGCTTCTGAAGGATTTCCGCCAGCCGCTTTCCGTTCTGGGATGTCTTGTAGTAAAACACCTGGCCGCCGTTTATTTCTTCCTGATGATAGCTGTTTTGATGGATGCTTACCACCAGATCCGGCCGGGCCTCGTTGATGATATCACAGCGCCTGCGCATATCCGATACCTTTTTGTGGCTGTCCCCGGACTGGTAGAGCCCGGTATCCGTGTCACGGGTCATAACCACATTGACATCGGAGGCTTCCAGATACGCTTTCAGCTTCTCGGCAATGCTCAGGTTAATGTCCTTCTCCAGCTGTCCGTCGATGCCCACCTTGCCCGGGTCAAAGCCCCCGTGTCCGGCATCGATCACCACAAGCGGTTTCTCTTCCCGCATATCCGCCTGCCGGTTCTCCACCGCCGCCAGCGTACCGGCTTCCCAGGACACCACACATACAATCAAAAGCAGCAGAATACCCATCAAGGTCTGCCACGCAGAATGCTTCATCCAATGACGCTCCAGTCACAACTACTTGGTTCAGTATATTCACCCGCACGGCAAAAAAAGAACCGGAAATCGCAGCCCGCCCATCACGGCGTTTTGGCTCCGGTTTCCGGTTATGGTTCATTTGTCAGTCCACCTCCAGGACGTTGTAATCCTTCACCGCGTCCTCCACAATGTACTCCAGATATTCAAACAGGACGGCCGGATAGCAGTATTCCTGCCACATCTTGTAGGCCGGGCGCTCCTTCGCTTCCTCCACCACGTCGACCGCCTTTCCCGCGTAGCAGGCGGCGTTGATGTCCGCATAGACCTGGGACATCTGCTGTTTTTCCGAAGGCGTCAGCTTCACGAACAGGTCGCCCGCCTTCTCCTCCTCCTTGGAGTCCTTCATGGCGTCATATGCCTGGTTGTAGAAGATCTTGTTCAGCGTCGGCGGGCTGTATGTATCAAAGGACAACAGATTCTCGTCCGTCACATGGTGGCGCTTGGCCCACCGCTCCATATCCACCTGCCGGGTGCGGTAGGAAAACGACTCGTCGCTCATGTAATCCAGCACCCCGTACTGGCAGGGCGGCGTAGCCAGCGAGCTGGTCACCACCTCATAGATGCCGATATCGTCGTGCTGCATAAAATGCTGGACGTGCAGGTGTCCGCTCAGGAACAGCGGAATATTGCGCTCCTCCAGCAGATCGATCAGGCGGTCGCTGTGCTCAATGGTACAGTCGTCCACATAGACCTTACTCTCGTCCAGCAGATTGTGGTGGGCTACCGGCAGAACGCGCATCCCCGCCTCCTCCGCCTCGTCCAGCTGCTGCTCGATCCATTCGTAGGTCTCCGTCTTAATCATGCCGCCCACCAGATTTCTCGGCTCATACTGGCAGGTGTCCAACATCAGCAGGCAGGTGTTCTGGTCCAGATAATAAGTATAGCTGAGGGAATTGCTGTCGCGGCTGTTGGCCTCATCGTAGCCGAACTCGCCGTAAATCTCCGCAAATTCCTCCGGGTCCGTGTTGTTCGCCGGATAGATGTCCTTTCCCTGATATCCGGCGGCCTTGGGATTGTTGATATCGTGGTTGCCCGGTATCACCAGCACCGGAATCCCGGCCATCTCCACCTTGTCGAGCTTCTTTGCCAGCTCCTTGTGGCTTTCCTCCTCCCCGTTCAGGGAAAGGTCACCGCTGAGGATCAGCACGTCCGCGTTCTGGCTGATGGCCTCCTCCAGGGCTGCGTCCACAATCTCCTCCACATAGTTCACCAGCTTGCCGTCCCCGTGGTTTACCATGGTGGTGAAGGCTTCGCCCTCGTCCCGCAGCGAACCGGCCAGGTAATGCATGTCGGTCATCAGCACCACCCGGGTGGCGTGGGCGGGCTTTTCCGCCACAGTCTCCGTCTCCGGCGGCTCGGTGGGAAACGGCTCAATGGTAGACGGCTCTGGGTGAGTCGGCTTCTCCGCCCCACTCGTCTGAGCCGTGGTGGTCTCCTCCGGCGCGGTTGCCCCGCTCTCCACCGGCGTATCCGTGCGCACGCCGCAGCCCGCGGCCAGTACGGCGGCCGCGGCTACAGCCGCAATCCATCCTTTTATCTTGATTCTGCGCTTCATGTCCTACCCCCAGTTCCATTTTTTACGGCCGGATCGCGCCTATTCTTTCACGCGGTTCACCACGTCCCAGATATCCGCCGGCTCAAATCCCAGTTTCCAGCAGGCCACCCCGGCCAGCTCGTATTCCCGGATCAGGTCGATCTTCAGGCCCAGAGATTCCTCCTCTTCCATCCAGATGTACTGTTCGCCGTCGGCGTTGATCACTTCTGCGTAATACTGGCCCAGGGCATCGTCCCAGATCAGCTGCGCCTGATTATCCTCCACCCACTTTTTGGCGTCGGAAATACCGTAGGCCTTGGATGTGGTCTTGCCGCCCTGAACGGTCCATACTCTGGTGTAAAACGGTACTCCGTTGATCACTTTTTCCTTGGGTACCTGGGTTAAGGTGTCCTTGATCCCGTTCTCCACATAGGTGATGGAGGCCACAGAGCCCGCATCGCCGCCGGCGTAGTGCTCGTCATAGCCCATGATGATCACGTAGTCCGCCACCGTGCCCTGCTCTCTGCGGTTATAGAAATTGGTGTAAGCCGAGGGCACATAGTTGTCCACAGACAGAACCAGCCCCTTTTGCCGGCAGGCCACCGACAGCTCGCGGATAAACTGGACGTAATGGGGCCCGGCCTCTGCCTTCAGTCCCTCAAAATCCAGGTTGATGCCGTCGAAACCGTAGTTGTCCGCATCCTCCATCAGGCTGGCGATCAGCTTCTTCCGGTTGGAGGTGGAGCCCATTAACTCCCTGGTATTGATCGCGGCGCTCTCCTTGGTGCTGACGTTATTCAACATGGCCCAGACCTGTATACCCCGGGCGTGAGCCTTCTCCACGTAATCCCGGCTGGCGATGGACGAGTAATTCCCCTGATTGTCCGTCATCACAAACCAGGACGGCACCACCACGTTGACCCCCTTGGTCTTTTCGATCAGCTCCTCAAACTTGTTGTTTGCCTCCTGGCTGAACACCTGGTGGAACGCCAGAATCACCGGCTCGTCAAGGGAAATATTGGTGTACACCGGCGCCTCGAAGGTACTGAGCTGCGGTTCCGGCTCCTGCTCCTCCAGCCTGCGGTTCTCAATATAGCCCATATAGCCGTCCTCTGTCCGGACCTTGGACCACTTTTCCATGGCGTCCAGAACCGTAAGCCGGTCCCCTTTTGCCACATCCGTGATAATGGGGCTCTTGACGCCGCCCCTGGCGCGTAGCTTACCGTCCCGTTTAGCCTTGGCCTTGGGCACCGGGTTCCAGAGAGTGTCGATAAATACGCGCTTGATCTGGCTGGTATCAAACGCCTCAGTCCTGATATCCGTATAGTTGGTCACCAGACCCAGAGACAGGTACGCCCCGTCCTCCTTCACCTTCAGAAGCGGCCCCGAACTGCCCATTGTCCCGGCATCCGCATAGACAATGGAATCCGGCAGCGCATACACCAGAAGCTTTTCATTCTCATCCCAGTAGAAACGCTGGTTCAGATACTCATTCACCCAGTCCACCGGCAGATAAACCTGGTTGTCCTCGTAGATTGCCTTTGTGTCCTGGAGCTCATTGTCCAGAACCAGGGCCACCTGCCCGCTCTTGATCCCAAACAGCTTGCCCTTATCCGCCAGCTCAGTGCTGGGCTTGTACTTTCCCAGCAGATACCAGCCCGCCAGCGCGCCGGCCACCAGCAGAATCAAGCCTACAATCACAGCCGTCACGGCGCAGCCGCAGCCTCTCTTATTTTCCTTCATGCAGCGGGTCCTCCGAATCGTAAATGGTAGTCTTTTCGTTGGGAAATGAGGCAGCCGAACGCAGTCCGCATGCCTCATTTCGCTCACTGTGAATATTATATCATAACATTCAGCAAATAGTACAAACGATTTGCTTACAATTCGGCGGAAACAGTGGGAGGGGTGGATTTAGGCGGATCATTGATCGGCCGGGAGCCGGGGCGGAGGAATGATCACTCCGCTCTCCAGCAGGCCGCGGCCCGGTGCTGAGAGGCGATCACCTCCCCGGCTATGGCCGGACGCCGCGGCCAGCTCAGGCTGAGACGGCCCCGCCTGTAACGACTGCCATTCTCCGCTGTCCGCGCGTCCGTTTAGGCCCGAAAGGATTGCCCGCGTTCACTATGTTTTGGCGCGCTTACCTGCGCCCGCTATCGGCTCGGCACACTTGTCCGCGCCCGCTATGACTCACCCCATTTAGTTTCGCCCATTATGGCTTGGCCCGGATACCCGCGCCCGCTTACGCCCCGCAGCCGTAATCCCCGCTAATCCCTTCACCTTCCCTCTCCGCTTCTTCCCGCAGCGCCCTCTTCATCCCTGCCGTCTCCGCTTCCCGCCCGTTCTGCCCCTTGCAGACTCCGGCGGATCGCAGAGATAGACCTTGTCAAAGCGGATCTCCCGCAGGCAGCCCTGCTCGGCTCCCACGTAGTCGCCCATGTAGAAGCCGCCGTCCTCGCTCATCTCAAAAATCCGCTCCCAGTCCTTCTCCGGACATTCTTCCCCATCGATGATAATCGGAATCCCCCTGCACTTGTAACGCCTCAGCCCATCCAGGTATGTCTTTTGCAATTTCTTCCTGTCCGCATACTCCACGTTCCTTATCATCTGTCAGCCTTCCTCCTAACCACGCCGCAACCGGCGCGCAGCCCAGACGGAGGTATACCGTGACATATTATCTCCTTCGATACCGCGCGGCCAATCCGGCGCTTATCGTTATCCTTTTGCAGCCGCCTGCCGGGACGCGGCTACAAAAGCCCCTCGAACCACCGCATCAGGCTTCTGTCAATCCGAAACGCATCCGCTGAAAACGGAATCCGGAACACCGGGACGCCCAGCTGCCTTTCCACTTCTCTTCTGGTCCATTCGCTGCCAAATGCAGCCAGGTATATCCAGCTTCTGCACGGCCGTCCGTTCTGTTCCATCATCCCGGAAGCATCCTCCAACTGCCATTCGCTGAACGCCGCCACCATCATTCTCACCTGACACCTGAGCCACTCCGCCCGCGATGCGGGCGCCACCTCGCCAAAGTCGATGATAATGTCGTCATACGGCCCGTTCATACACCCCGCCAGGGTGTCGGCATTCCCCCGGCCAAAATATGTGACGCCGAGGGCTTTAAACACGTTTTCTTCCTTCTTTCCGGCCACGTTTTCCCGCCTCGCGCAGACCTTCTCCATCCGCCGAAAATCCCCGTGATCGTTCCACTCAATGACCGCCGTTCTTCTCTGTCCGGCTCCGGTCAGATAATTCGCCATCAGCACACACAGGTGTGTCACCCCTGTCCTTCTCCCGGCTCCGATGACGCCGATGACTCTGCACTGTCCCGAATTTTGTCCTTTGCGGCGAAAAACGCCTTTCCGCCAATGGGGCATCGTTTAAGCCAGCTCCTTTTTCCGGTCCGCCCGCCGGCCAGGGCGTCCCACAATTCCTTTAAAAATTCCCCGCCCTGTGCCCCGGGGCAAAACGGGTCGCCAAAAAACGGCTCTGCAAACCGCTTTGTCCCCGGCGGCAGACCGGCCGGTCCGCGCCGTAAGAAGCGCCCGGCTCCTGGGTTGCGCACGATAAAGACAGCCGCAGTGGAACCCTTGGTTCCCCAGAGGGATCTCAGCGCTTTGAGCATGCGCAGGCAATCCTCCTGTTCCCACAGGCTGACACCGGCCACCATAAGCACCGCCAGCCGCTCTGTCCCGTCTCCCGCGCACACTGCCTTCCAGTCGGTCCCATAGTCCTGCACCCGAATCCTGGCTTCCGGCTCCTCCAGCTCCACAGCGGTTCCATACCATGGCTTCAGTCTGAGGCCTCGGATGCAATAGATTCCCCGGTCGTCCGCTCTGCTGCCGTAATGCTCCGCCAAACGCCGGATATGGCCGGTGGCATTGCGTTCCTCATAGACGGCCTCGAATCCGGCCCGCTTTAAATAACCGCACAGGGCGAGCGCCATATGGGTAACACCGGTTCCTTCCCGGCTCCCCACGACGGCGACTACAAGAGATGGTATTGCTTTGTTCGTGCGGTTCCTATGATCGTTCCCGGCTAAGGGAAGCGCCTCAAGACGCCGCTCCAGCTCTCCGGCCGAGCGGAATCGCTTTTCCCGGTCCACCTCCATGCATTTCCTGATAATCGCTCTCAGGCCGTCCGAAATACCGCTCACTTCTCCCTGCGCCATCCCGGGTTTTCCACTCACCATATAGGAGAGGACAGCACCAATGGCATAGACATCCGTCCTGGTATCCAGAATTTGGTCAGAAGTATACTGTTCAGGCGCAGCGCAGCCCACCGTCCCGTAGCGCTCAGACTCATCCGCACACTGCCCGGTAAAGGCCGCTTGTCCGAAATCAATGATTTTCACGACACCGCCGCATATTATCAGATTTTTAGGTTGTAAATCCAGGAATAAAATGGGTTTTTCTCCTGCGAAATGCAGGAACTCAACTAAGGCGCATATCTGCACTCCATAACGGACTGCTTCCGCCTCATTCATGACACCCCGGCTCTGAACCAGGGCATACAAAGATTCTCCTTTGATATACTCTTGAATTAGGTATAAGAAATTTTGATCTTCCTCCAGATCGTAGACAATCGGAATGGCAGGATGCCGCAGGCTTTTCAGGATCAGGGCTTCCCGGTGGAACGCTTCATATCCCACAGCTGCCTTGGAAACCTGTTTGACCGCCCGGTATTCCTCCAGGCCCAGATGGACTGCCAACCATACAGTTCCTGTCCGGCCCTTCCCAATTACACGATCCAAACGGTATTTGCCAAACAGAACGGTGTCCGCCGTCACCCCTCCTTTGTCTCAATACCATCTCTTGTTTGGTTATATTATCATTTAATCTACATAATGTCAATATTTTATTGTAACCTTGTTGAAAAATTTAATCCCTTAAAAACATCATCTCCGACCGCCTCAATTTTTCACCTGATTTATTTTAGCTCCTGTTAGCTTCAGTCTGACTGCGGGCAAATCTTCCACCGGATCCGTTTCCCTTAAAATTTCATTAATTTGAAATATTTTAATTGATATTTCCCCCCGTTCTGTAGTATATTTAGAGTGTGGGAGTCTAACTAATGACTGTGCCGACGGCACCCGAGATTGATACAGAACAGGAAGTGATCCTATTGAAGATAGAACGAATAAATGAGAATCAGATCCGCTGTACCCTCACAAGCTTCGATTTAAGCGTGCGGAACCTGAATCTGGTGGAACTGGCCTACGGAACGGAGAAGGCCCGGAAGCTGTTCCGGGAGATGATCCAGAAAGCCTCCAACGAAGTCGGATTTGAAGCCGACGACATCCCGCTCATGGTGGAAGCGATTCCCTTGTCCGGCGAAAGCATCATGCTGGTGATCACCAAGATTGAGGACCCCGAGGAACTGGATACCCGCTTCGCCAAGTTCTCGCCGCCCTCCGATGAGGATACGGAATCCCTGCTCTCCCAGCTGGCAGGCCAGCTGCTGGAAGGCGCCGGGGATGTGGATTATACAGAATCAACTGCGATTCCGGCTCCCGGAAAGGGCCTGCAGGCCGGAGAAACCGGCGGCGGCTCCGCCGCGGACAGCCGTGACGCCGACGCCACCAGGATTTTCCGTTTCGAGAATCTGGACCGGATCTGCGAAGCGGCCCGGGCTGTGGGCGGACTCTACTCCGGAGTCAACACCCTCTTTAAAAAGCCCGGCACCCGCCAGTATTACCTGGTGATGAAGCGCAAGGGCGGCGGCGACCTGGAATTTTCCAGAAGCTGCAACATCCTGGCAGAATACGCCATGAAGCTGTCCAACGAGTACGCCAGCGAAGCCTACTTCCGGGAACACTACGAGGTGATGATCGCGGATAAGGCGCTTCAGGATCTGCAAAAAATCTGATTTTGTTAAAATGGATGTTAAAAATGCCCCGGCAGGCCCAAATCTCTGCCGGGGCATTTTTTATGTTCGATTCTTCGACTCTCATCAGTCGAACGTGAGCACCACCTTGCGGATGGAGGGGTCCTTGGTGTCCACAAAGTCAAAGGCTTTCTGCGCTTCCAGGAAGGGGTCGGTGTGGGGGATGGTGCCCTTTAGGTCCCGCTTCCCGGCCTTGATCAGCTCGATGGCCTCGCCGAACTTCTTGTTCTGAAGCCTGGAGCCGCGCACATCCAGCTCCTTGGAGGTGATCAGGAACTGGTTCACCTCCGTGGGAGCCACCGAAAATCCCATGGTGATCACCCGGCCCGCATTTCCCGTCACCTTGAGCAGGGTCAGCAGGGAGGTCTTTAAGCAGGCGGCGTCGATGGAAACGGTCACACCGTAGCCGTCGGTCAACTCCCGCACCCGCTGTTCCAAATCCTCCTTCATGGAGTTGATGGTGTAGTGGGCTCCGTTCTTCTTCGCCTCCTCCAGCTTCTCGTCCACCACGTCCGTGACGATGATGGTAGCTCCGCTGAGCCTGGCGATCTTTAAAATCGTGCTTCCAAGGGCGCCGCAGCCGTAGATCAGCAGCGTGTCCTCCGCGCAGAGCTGGGCTCTGGAACAGCTCTGGATGGCGATGGTGGTGGGTTCGATCATAACCGCCTCCACGTCGGAGAGTCCCTCCGGCAGCAGGTAGCAGGCATCTTCCGGCACCGCCATGTACTCGCGGTAACCGCCGTCAATGTGCACGCCTCTCACTTCCAGGCTTCCGCACACATTTCCGCGGCCCTTGCGGCAGGCGTAGCAGTGACCACAGCTCTTCACCTGGTCCACGATCACCCGGTCGCCGGGCTTTACGCGGGTGACGCCCGGGCCAACCTCCTCAATGATTCCCACCATCTCATGGCCGATCACCCGGGGATAGGTGGCCGCTGCGTTGGTTCCGTGGTAAATGCCCACGTCGGAACCGCAGATGCCCGCGGCCTTCATTTTCACAATCACATTATCCTGCTGCGTGAGCACGGGCTTTTCCATATCAATTATTTTTAATACTTCGGGTTTTTCAATTTGAATCGCTTTCATTTTCATCAATTCCTTTCCAACCATTCTTACATGCTTATTTCTTCTTCACTGCATTTGAAACTGAGGCCACCAGGATCAATACCAGGAACGCGCCCTGGATCAGCCTCTGCATACCCGGTGATAAACTGGCCGCATTTAAGAATGTGGTCATAAAGGACATCATCAGCGCGCCAAGGCAGACGCCCAGCACGTTGGAACGGCCGCCGGCAGCCGCCGTCCCGCCTACAAACGCCGCCGCAATGGAGGGCAGGAAGTAGGTGGAGCCCATATCCTGGAACGCGCCGCCGATAAATGCGCCGCACAGAACTCCGGCCAGGCCGCAGAGCGCTCCGCCCAGGGTGAAGGCCGTGATCACCACGCGCCCCACCGCGATGCCCGAATACCGGGCCGCCAGGCGTTTCTGGCCCACCGCGTGAAGCTGTTTGCCGTATTTGGTCTTGTACAGCAGCACGGCCAGAACCGCAGCCACCGCGATACAGATTACGGTCAGCATGGAGAAACCGCCGAAGTTCATGTTGATAAACGACACCAGGCCCGCATAGGGAAGCGTGGTCATATGGGGCGCGCCGATCAGGATGATGGTAAATATAATGTAGCCGGTGGCCAGCGTGGTGATCATAGCCGGCACCTTGAGATAAATGTTGATGCAGCCGTTGACAAAGCCGCAGAGCGCGCCCACCGCGATGGCCACCACAAAGCCCAGCACCGGATTGACGTTCATCAGGTTGCAGGACATGTAGGCGCAGAGGGTCAGGATGTAGACCTGGGACAAGTCGATGGCGCCCTCGCCGCTGGTGACCACCACCATCTGGCCCAAAGCCAGCAGAAGGGCGAAGGATGCCAGTCTGGCGCAGGAAAACAGCTGATTGGCTGTAAACCGGCCGGAAACCGCGCCGATCAGCCCCCACAGAATCAAAGAGCCCAGAAGCGGCCATATAAAGGTATACTTTTCTACAAATTTCTTCATTTGCCTGCTGCCTCCTTCTTATGGGTAATCAACTTGATTGCCAGTACCAGAATCAAAATAATGCCTGTAACCGCGGTCTGGAAGTTGGAGTCCACCTTCATTGAGGTGAGAAGGGCTGTGATAAAGGACATCGCGATTCCGCCCACTACCACGCCCACCGGCTCCACCACGCCTCCGCTCATCTCGCAGCCGCCCAGGATGACCGTGGCGATGCTCAACATACAGTAGGACGCCGCGCTGTTTGCGTCCGCGCCCAGACACACGGCCGTGAAGGTCATGCCGGACAAGATCACCATCACGGCGGACAGGCCGTAGTTGGTCATCTTGGCCGTCAGGTAGGACCAGCCGGAGCGCTCGATGGCGGTGGGATTGTTGCCGATTCCCCGCAGGATCATGCCGTATTTGGAGCGGTACAGGATATACCAGGAAACCGCGGCCGCCGTCACGGCGATCAGCACGGGCATGGGCACCAGAGGCATTTTATACTTGTAAAATCCAATCAGCCAGTCCGGGCAGGAACCGCCGGGAGTGGGACAGAGCACCAGGGCGATGCCCAGCCAGATAAACTGCGCGCCCAGGGTCACCACGATAGCCGGAATGTTTCGCACGTGGATCAGAGCGCCCATAAGCACGTAAGCTGTGATGAACAGCAGCAGGCTGATCACACCCATCAGTGGGTTAGCCGTCAGGATCACGGCCACCAGCACGTTCACCAGGCCGATGGAATAGCCGTTGCCCATGTCGATGTCGCCGGAAACCACGATGAACATCTGGCCCAGAGCCGCGAATACCAGCGGGACCGCGGAGCCGATCAGGGTCCGCACGCCGAAGTAGGACAGAATGTTGGGGTTCATGTAAGCGTTGGCCAGGATCATAAACACCATGGTCAGCACCGGGAGCAGAATCCGGGAGCTGCCGATGGCGGCCAGCTTTCCGCGTTTTACCTCTTCCTTAACCTGCTTTTTCGCCACGTCCTCAAAGGATGCCTTGACGATGTTGGGAACCGTAATGTTCTCACCCACCAGCTCCTCGGTGATGGCGCCCTCGTGCATGATGTAGGCGCGGTCGCAGATTTCAATCTCCGAATCCTCGGTACTGTACAGAATGATTCCACGGCCCTCGTTTTTAGCCTCCTCCAGCAGGTTGTAAATCTCCTGCTTGGTCTCAATGTCAACGCCCGCGGTGGGGTCGTTTAAGATAATCACATCCGCACCCGAGGCGATGCCCCTGGCGATCAACGCCTTCTGCTGGTTGCCGCCGGACAGGGACATGATGGGGCTGTGAATGCCCTCTGCCCGGAACTTTAACTTATCGTACCAGTGCTGGGCCAGGCCCTCGGATTTCTTCTGATCCAGTAAAACCCCGGATTTTACCTGGTCTAAGTTGGCGATCAGGATGTTGTCGAAAATATCCCAGAGCTGGAATACCCCCTCCTTGGCCCGGTCGCCGCTGACATAGGAAACGGTGCCGTCGATGAGCACGCCGTTTTTAGTCCGGCTTCCCTGGTGCCTGCGTGCGGAGAAAATGGCGTTTAACAGCTCGGTCTGGCCGGAACCTACCAGACCGGAGATGCCCACGATCTCCCCGCGTCCCACGTGCATGGTAATGTCCTGGAGCTGTCCGCCCGTCAGGTTCTTCACATCCACCAGGCGTTTCCCGTCCGCGCCCTCTCCGACCGCCGCTTCCCCGCGCTCCCGCCGGGTCATCTCGCCGCCCATCATGCCGATCAGCTCCTGGGTGGTGATCTCGTCGGGATCGCAGGCCCCGGCGTTCTGGCCGTTGCGCAGCAGCAGGATGCGGTCGGAAACCAGCTTGATCTCATCCAGCTTGTGGGAAATGTAAATCACGGCCACGCCCTTGTCGCTGAGCTCCTTTACCACCTGGTGCAGCTGGCCCGCCTTGTCCGTGGACAGGGCTGAGGTGGGTTCATCCAGGATCAGGACCTTTAAATGATCCGTCATCAGCGTCTTGCAGATCTCCACAATCTGCCGCTCTGCCAGGGACAGCTTCTCCACCGCCTTCTGAACGTCGATGTTATTTCCCGGAAAATAGCGCTCCAAAAGCTCCTTGGCCTCAGCCTGTGCCCTGGCCCGCCAGCCCGGCTTGCCCACCAGGGTGTGCTCCACGTTCAGCATGGCAAAGTTTTCGTAGACACTCAGATTGGTACACAGGGACAGGTCCTGGTAGGCGCAGGCGATGCCCGCCTCCTTGGAGTCCCGGGTGGTGTATTTTTCTCTGGCGCTTCCCTCCAGCAAAATAGTGCCCGCCGTGGGCGGCAGCACGCCGGTGAGAATCTTCATCATGGTGGATTTGCCGGCTCCGTTGGGGCCCACAAGGCCGATCACTTCCCCGGAGTAAATCTGCAGATCCACCTTCTGGAGCGCCTTGGTGATGCCGAAAAAGCGGTCTATCCCCTGTAACTCCATGTAGGGAGTCTGGTTTTCTTTATGTTTCACGTCCTCACATCCTCTCATCCGCAGTTTTACTGTACAAACGCCACCAGCCGGATCGGCGAGCCCGAACCGCCCTTAAATTTATTCTGAAGGCCGACCACCGCGCAGAAGGGCGGCAGCTCCCCCAGGTTGCGGAGATTTTCCATAATCGGAATCCCCTGTCCCAGCAGAATCTCGTGGGAAATGTAGCGCTTCACACCGAAAGCATCCAGAGCCAGGGTGTCGCAGCCCACGACGGCCACGCCCTTCTCTGCCAGATACCGGGCGGCTTCCTCCGAAAGGCCGGGCCAGTCCCTTAAAAACCCTTTATCCTCGGGCAGAATGGCGTATTTGTCTTCCCAACCGAAACGGATCATCACGATATCTCCCGCCTTGATCTCCCCGTTCTCCGCCTCGAAGGCTTTGATCTGTTCCAGTGGTAACAGTCCGCAGGGCGCGATGTTCTCTCCGTGAATGGTGACGCCCCGGCCCATAACCGTCCTGGGGGACAGCTCATCCACCGGACAGCCTCCCGGGATAAAATGCTTCGGCGCGTCGATGTGGGTGCCGGTATGCTCGGATATGCGGATGCTCTGGTGGTAGGACTCGCCTCCCGCCTCGTAGGTCTCCACAACCACGGCCTCGTACTTCGGCTGCGTCGGCCAGAACGGCATGTTCATTTCCATGGTGTAGGACAAATCCACCACCTTCGCGTGGTCCCGGATCGCCTCGATCATCTCGATATAGTTGTTATGTTCCATCTTCCCTTTCGCCCTTTCTTTAAAATCTGTGCCCGGTTCCGGCCCCAGCGGCCCGGATCGCCCGGTCCATGCCCGCGATGGCCCGCAGGCTGCGGCCCATTACATTCAGCAATCGCCCGCAGGCTGCGCCTGTGGTCCATTACATTCAGCAATCGCCCACAGGCTTGCGCCTGTGGACCATTACATTCAGCAAAAGGCCGGCAGCCGCTTATCTGCAGCAGCCGGCCCCTGTCCGTTCAAATGAATCCAGCAGCGACTATTTTACTTATAAAGATTCTCTCTCACCCAATCCCGGTCAAAGGTCGGGCAGCAGATCGCCTCGTCGGCCACATCCGCGTAATCCTTCACCTCGTCCTTGGTCACAATACCGAAGGGATGGATCATTTCCTTGGGAACGTCCTTGCCGTCCAGGATGTCCACCGCCACGTACAGTCCGGTAGCGCCGTCCCAGGGGTTGGAGGAAACGGATACGGTGTCATAGCCTTCCGGAGCCTCGTTGGCCCACCATTTCAGGAAATAACCTCTGTTGTCTCCGCCGATGATCGGCAGATCCAGGCCTGCGGACTGGAACGCCTGCACGGCTGCGTAGGAGTCACCGCCCTGGGTCACAACGCCGTCCACCTTGTCCAGTGTGGGCAGTACGCTGGCCAGCTCGGACTGAGCCTTGGAACCGGTCCAGTCGGTGTAAATCTCAGCCACAACCTTGATGTCCGGGTATTTCTCAAGCACCTTCAAAACACCCTCGTGTGCGATGTTGTCAAACTCGCTTCCGGCGGTTCCGCGCAGCTCGATGATGTTGCCCTTGCCGCCGATGGCTTCGCAGACATACTCGGTCAGGTAACCCATCTGAGCGATGGTGTCAAAGTTGATCTGGTAGCACAGTTCAGCCTCGGAGCTCACCGGGCCGTCGTTGATGATGATACAGGGGATTCCGGCGTCGGAAGCCTCCTGGATTGCGCCATTTAACGCGGTTGCGGAACCGGGATCGATGATGATCGCGTCCACGCCCTGAAGGATGAAGTTCTCAATCTGCTGCACCTGGGTGCTGTTGTTCTGGTTGGACTCGGCAAAAATCACCTCGCTGACCTCGCCGGTCTTTTGAAGCTCCTCGGCCGCTTCCTTTAAATAGCCTTCCATGGCCTGACGGTATGTATTGCCGTTGTAAGAGTTGCTGAAGCCGATCACGTAACCCTTGCCCTCGCCTTTGTCCTCTACAGCTGCGTCCGCCGCCGCTTCCGTGGTATCTCCGGCCTCGGCTGCCGTGGTATCCGCCGTTTTCTCAGTAGGGGCTGCCGTGGAAGCCGGCGCGGAACTGCTCTGTCCTCCGCAGGCTGCCATCGAACAAATCATGGCTCCTCCCACCAACATTGCGATCCATTTACTTTTTTTCATTTTCTTTCTTCTCCTTTCAGTAACACATTTTCCACCCTTGTGATGTTTTAATATACTAATATATTACTAAGTGACTTTAATTTACCACATCTCACAGTGTATGTCAATAGGTATTTCAAAAATATGCACAATTATTTTTTCCAGTTAGAATTTATGATTGTGCATATAACCCGGGCATCAAAAATAGTGCGAACCAATTTTAGGATAATTCGCACTATTTCTCGCCTTTTAATTGTTAATTTTTTATCATGTTTGTCGGATCAGGATTTGAAGTATTGCGGGTACTCGTTCCGCAGGGTCTGCTCGTTCATCAGCCACCGGTCCAGATGCTCCTCCATTATCCGCTTGGCCAGCTCCTTGTCCTTGTCGCGGATGGCTTTTACCAGATTCCGGTGGTCCTCCACGGTCTTATGGCCGTGAATCGCGGTGGCCTCCATGTTGCGGACCCGGTCGTAGTGGATGGAAAGTCCCTGGCTCATGCGGTAGATCAGATCCTTGCGGCAGATTGTAAACAGCTTGCGGTGCAGGGCGTTGTCAAGCTCCAAAAGCTTCTGGATCAGGTTGTTTTTCAGATAAAACTCCTGCAGCGTGAGGTTTTCCTCCAGCCACACGAAATCCGCTTCCTGAGCCATGTCGCAGGCCAGCTCCACCATCGCCTTCTCCAGGGTCAATCGCAGAAAACGCACTTCCTGAACAATATCCGTATCAATCAGCGCGATGCGCATCCCGCGCTGTGGGAAAATCTCAATGATATCCGACTCCTCCTTGAGCTTGATAATCGCCTCGCGGACCGGAGTGCGGCTGATACCGATCATCTGGGAAATCTCCATATCGTTCAGCGTGCTCCCCGGTTCCAGCTCCAGCGTGATGATATTTTCCTTTATAATGCGGTAGGCGTACTCCTTCGCAGTCTCCCCCGCCTGTCTGGCCTCGATTGTCATACTCAGAATCTCCTTATCTTTTGGCAGTAGCCGTTCTTTCCCCCTACCCCAAATATTTGACCAGCGTAGCGCGCACGGCTCCCGGCCCGGCAGCCAGTTCCGCGAACATGGATTCCACTTTTTCTCCCAGCCCGGCGTCATAGAGATTTACGCCAAAGACCGCCGGGTTTGAAAGGATCTCCTTTAAGCATCCCCGGCAGGAAGCCGGATCGCCCAGGCGGACTCCCGCCAGTTTCCCGGTCAACTGCTCTAACATCGGGTCGGAACTTAACTCCATGGCCCGGCCCTGGTCGTCAACTGCCAGCAGGTAACGGCACCAGCCGGCCAGCGCCAGCGGGATATAGGTCAGGGACGCCGGATCCAGCTCCGGCCGCTCCATATAGGATTTAATCGTCTCGCCGAAACGGATCGCAACCTTCTGGGAGGTATCCGTGGCAATGCGCTGGGGCATGTCGGGAATGTAGGGATTGGGAAGGCGCAGGTCGATGACTTCATGGATGAAGTCCGTGGGATCGATGATCCCCGGGTTCACCACCACCGGCATCCCCTCCTCGTATCCGATCTTTTCCACCAGCTTTTTCAGCTGGGCGTCCTGCATCTCCGCCGCAATGGAGGTGTAGCCCAGCAGGCAGCCGTAGACTGCCAGCGCGGTGTGCAGCGGATTCAGACAGGTCGTCACTTTCATCCGCTCCGTATTGTTCACCGTATCCCGGTCCGTCATGTAGACCCCGGCGGCCTCAAGGGCCGGACGGCCGTTGGGGAACTTGTCCTCGATCACCAGGTACTCCGGCGTCTCCGCGTTGACGTAGGGGGCAATGTAGGTGTTGCGGCTGGTGACGATGGGCGCCATATCTGTAAGCCCGGACTCCTCCAGCGCGGCCTGCACCTGACCGGCCGGGCGCGGGGTAATCTTGTCGATCATGGACCAGGGGAAGGCGACCTTGGTCTCGTCCTCCAGATAGGCCACGAACTCCGCTTCCACAAGACCGGCCTTCTGCCACTCTTTTGCCACGGCCAGCACGCTGGACTGCAATTTCTCACCGTTGTGGGAACAGTTGTCCATGCTCACCACCGCCAGAGGCAGGGCTCCGGCTTTGAAGCGCTCGTAGAGCAGGGCCGCAACCACGCTCATGGCGTGTCTGGGCTGTCCGGGTCCGTTCTGGATATCCTGGGCCACCACCGGGAAATATGCCCCGTCCAGGTTCTTTAAGGCATAGCCCTTCTCCGTGATGGTAAAACTGATCATCTGCAGGCTGGGCTTGCGGAAAATCTCCTTCAAGCGGGAGTAATCCGTCCCGTCGCTGCTATCGCCCTTTAATCCCTCTGAGATGCTGGCGACGATCTCCTTGTCCAGGTGGCCGTCCGCGTTCATCAGAACCAGCATGGTCAGGTTGTCATAGGGCGCATAGATCTTGTCCAGAATATCGTAATCAAAGGTGTCCACCGCGATGATGCCGCGGTCCGCCTTCCCCTCGTTCAGCAGCCGCTGCTGCAATCTGGCGATAAAGGCCCGGAAAATATTTCCGGCTCCGAAGTGCACCCACACCGGATTCTCCCGGGTATTGGCGCGCATGGTTTCTATGGAAAACTCCGGGAGCTTCACTCCCGCGTTCTCCCAGAATTCACGGTTCTCAAGGGCGTTCAAATTCATTTTCATGGTCCTGTCTCCTCCCTCAATTCCGGTTCTGCTTTTCAATGGCTTCCCAGAGGCCGTTTAAGTAACAGGCGCCCAGGGCGCGGTCGTACAGGCCGTAACCGGGCATGGACACCTCGCCCCAGATGGCCCTTCCGTGGTCCGGGCGCACGATGCCGTCAAATCCGATGTCGTAGAGCGCCTTCATAATGGCGTACATATCCATGCTGCCGTCTGCGGAGAGGTGGGCTGCCTCCTGGAAATCGCCGGGGGCGTTGTACTGGAGGTTGCGCACGTGGGCGAAGTGGATACGGCCTTTTAAAGAGCGGATGATGTCCGGGATGTCGTTGTCCGGGTTGCTCCCAAGGGAGCCGGTGCACAGGGTAACGCCGTTGAAGGGCGCGTCCACGGCCTTCATCAACTTTAACAGCTGCTCCTTGCCGGTGATAATCCGGGCAAGGCCGAATACGGGCCAGGCGGGATCGTCGGGATGGATCGCCATTTTAATGTCGTATTGTTCGCAGACCGGCTGGATGGCCTTCAGAAAATATACCAGGTTGTCGAAGAGTACGTCCGCGTTCACGTCCTGATACAGCTCGAACAGCTCCTTGATGCGGGCCATGCGCTCCGGCTCCCATCCGGGCAGCTCGAAGCCGTTGGACTTCTCGCCCATGGACTCAAACATGTGCTCAGGATCCAGCTTGTCGATCTCCTTCTGATCGTAGGCCAGAACCGTGGAGCCGTCCGGGCGCACCTTCGCCAGGTCGGAACGGGTCCAGTCGAACACAGGCATAAAGTTGTAGCAAACCACATGGATATCGGCCTGTCCCAGGCGCTCCAGGGTGGTGATATAGTTGGCTATGTACTGCTCGCGCTCCGGAATGCCCACCTTGATGGCGTCATGGATGTTCACGCTCTCGATTCCAAGCACCTTCAGGCCCTTGGCTTCCACCTGCTCCTTCATCTGAAGAATGCGCTCCATCGGCCAGGCCTCTCCGGCCGGGATGTCGTACAGGGTGGTGATCACACCCTTCACCCCGGGAATCTGACGAATCTGCTCCAGGGACACACTGTCCACACCCTCGCCGAACCAACGTAATGTCATGTCCATTTGCTTTTCCTCCTGCTCTGTGTTGTTTTGTTTGCGAATTTCGCTGGGTAAATTTGCGTTCTGTCTGCAATATACTAATATATTACTATTTAACCCCACCGTTGTCAACTGGCGATTGGTAGATTTTCATAATTTTACCGAAACAATTTGGGCGGCGTGAAACGCCGGTCATTTTCGTTCAAGAGAATGAGCTGTCTGAACTGATACAGTGCGAGGAGCCGGAGGGGGAGGAGCGGATAGCTGACCGCAATAAACGTGCCGGGCGGACGGGCGTGTGCGCGCCCGCGTCATCAGCTCCGGGCGACGCCGTCTCGCTAAAAAGGAGGCCTGCCGCACGGTCACACCCACGGAAGCCTCCTTTTTATATCACGCTATTTGCCGGCTCACGCCTTGGAGCTCAGGATCTCATTGATCTGGCTTACCAGAGTGTCGCAGTCAATGCCGTGCACCATGCAGGCCTCCTCCAGGGACTCGCCCTGAGAAGCCGGGCAGCCCAGACAGTGCATGCCTGCTCTCATCAGAATCGGAGCGATGCTGTCATCCACCTGAATGAGATCGCCGATCAGCATATCTTTATCGATTGCCATGTGAATTACCTCCTTAAACGATACGTTTCGTACAATTTTCGCTATTATCATCCCCATCAGTTACCGTAAAATGTACCCCCGGGTTGTCTAGCACTTACAATATAATACCTTTCGGGGGATTTGGCAAGCTGGTTTTCCCCATTTTCTTATTCAACTTTTAATTTCAACTCCACCAAAAACTTTGTAATATCAGACTTTGCCGCAATCTTACTCTTATGGGTTTCGACATAGTAACCATCTACCAAAAGCGGGGACACGAATTCCCCTCCAGAAATATGCCGGTTCTCACGATTAATCAGGTAGCGTTTGCTACCGGTTGCGTAGGGGATCAAGTGATCATAGGAGATGTTGTTCCGATCCAGATAATCAAACACCTTGCGGTAAAATGCCTTTACTGTGCTGGCACAAATTTCCGTTCCATTAATAGTTAGAACAATGCTATTTCCGGACTGAATCTCTTCCAGATCTTCTTCTACCTGCTGGACCTTTTTCTGGATCTTAGTTTTAACATCCTGCGGCATTGCATTTTCATTGATCTCGTCCACAATGCTGATTATCTGTTGCTGATTATCGATCACGTCTGCCATAGAAGCCATAAAGTTCCTTTCATTCCGATAATATTCCGGCGAATAGAAGTGGAGCGGCTTTTTATAAAGAATAAAGAAAAACAATAAAACGATCAATACTGGAAACAGAATTACAAACCAGATGAATATGCTCTGAATCTGCTCGGGCAGAAACTTTAAAACGATCGTGCCGGACACCTCTGCTAAAGAGGCAAACAGCGCAATAATTCCCAATGGATTTTGCAGCCTTGCTTCTCTCACCTCTCTTTTATCCTCCGTATTCATAATGTGGAACTTCTCCCTATCTATAAATTTTTCATATCTGATTTTTCACAAAAACCTGTAGTGTCATTGTACCATAATCTCCCATTAAATCCCATATAAATCTAAAGTTCAGATATTTCTTACATTTTTTTCATATAACCCCCAATTATCACCGTTAGTTAAAAAATATTATCAGTTAAAGCCCTTGACGTGTATACAATGTGCATAATATAATAAATGTTGCAAAAGCAACAGCAATTATTCGCAGCTTATAGTACACTGTCAGCGTGACAACCGAATGGCGGCAGCAGGTATTGGAGACAATACGTTTTACAGGAGGGAAAAATCTATGAGAACAGAATGGAACACATTTAACAGCGGCGTATGGGAACGCGAAATTAATGTGCGCGATTTTATTCAGAAAAACTATACGCCCTATGACGGCGACGACACATTTCTGGAAGGTCCCACCGAGAATACAACAGCCCTCTGGGCGCAGGTGATGGAACTGTCCGCCAAGGAGCTGGCGGCCGGCGGCGTGCTGGACATGGACACCAAGATCATTTCCACCATCACCTCTCACGGACCCGGATATTTAGATAAGGAAAAAGAAACCATCGTGGGCTTTCAGACCGACAAGCCCTTCAAGCGGGCCCTTCAGCCCTACGGCGGCATCCGCATGGCGGTGAAGGCTTGCCAGGACAACGGCTATGAGGTGGACCCGGAGATCGTGGAGTTTTTCACCAAGCACCGGAAAACCCACAATGCCGGCGTGTTTGACGCCTATACCCCCGAGATGCGCGCATGCCGCTCCAGCCACATTATCACCGGGCTGCCGGACGCTTACGGCCGCGGACGGATCATCGGCGATTACCGCCGCATCGCGCTCTACGGGGTGGACGCCCTGATCGCGGAGAAGAAGGAGGAGAAGGACTCCACCCGTACCATCATGTACTCCGACGTCATCCGGGAGCGGGAGGAGCTGTCCGAGCAGATCCGGGCCCTGGAGGATTTGAAGGAATTGGGACGGATTTACGGCTACGACCTCTCCCGTCCGGCAAAGGACGTGAAGGAGGCCATCCAGTGGACCTACTTCGGCTACCTGGCCGCGGTCAAGGAGCAGAACGGCGCGGCCATGTCCCTGGGGCGCACCTCCACCTTCATCGACATTTACGCGGAGCGCGACTTAAAGGCCGGAACCTACACGGAGCGGCAGATTCAGGAGTTTGTGGATCATTTCATTATGAAGCTGCGCCTGATCAAGTTTGCCAGAACCCCCGAATACAACGAGCTGTTCTCCGGCGACCCCACCTGGGTGACCGAGTCCATCGGCGGCGTGGGCATCGACGGGCGGCACATGGTGACGAAAATGTCCTACCGCTACCTGCACACCTTAAAGAACCTTGGCACAGCCCCGGAGCCGAACCTGACCGTGCTCTGGTCCACCAGACTGCCCATGAATTTCAAGCGCTTCTGCGCTAAGACCTCCATCGAGTCCTCCTCCATCCAGTATGAGAACGACGACCTGATGCGGGTGACCCACGGCGACGATTACGCCATCGCCTGCTGCGTTTCCAGTATGCGGGTAGGCAAGGAAATGCAGTTCTTCGGCGCCAGAGCCAACCTGGCCAAGTGCCTGCTCTACGCCATCAACGGCG
>PVML01017275.1_pt1 | contig 45254 bp, 48 predicted proteins | sample 1853371 | NCBI WGS metagenome assembly PVML01 (sample SAMN08533508, study PRJNA380276) | Human gut metagenome, whole genome shotgun sequencing project. | isolation source: participant 1, chromium library | host: Homo sapiens | collected 2017 | reverse complement strand
TCATTAGCTAATAATGTTTCCTCTGTAGTTTTGTTAGGGTAGAGTGCCGATAATTCGTGCTCGTTTGGTGTAATATAGGTTGCTAGTTCCAACCATTCAGGATTGAGATCAGCTGCCGGAGCCGGATTTAAGAGGACTTTCACATTAGCCTCGTGACAACGACGAACGATGTATTCAATAGTTGGAATAGGAATCTCATTTTGCACCATTACGAGATCTGCTTGCTCGATAGCAGGCCAAGCATTATCGACTACAGACTGGTCTACCTTAGCATTAGCACCAGCGATGACAATAATGCTATTGTCGCCTTCAGCTAACGTGATATGAGCAGTACCTGTTGTCGTATCTGGGACAGTGACGATATAGTCCGTATTGATATGATTTTCTTTGAGGTTATCCAAAATCATTTGTCCATATGCATCTTGACCGATGCAGCCTACCATGGTAACCTCTGCGCCTAGGCGAGCGGCAGCAACCGCTTGGTTTGCACCTTTGCCACCGTGAGCGATGTGCAATTCGTTGCCCATAATTGTTTCGCCTGCTGCGGGACGTTTATCCGCGAGGACCACAATATCCATGTTGCAACTACCTATAACAACAATGCGATTCATGATATCTCCTTACCTGTTTATTAGTGTATCTTAATTCTGTTATTAGTATAGCGTAAATAACGTTGTTTATCTACATAAATAACCATAAATTATGGGAATAAAAAATCGGTATACATTTTCTTAAGTAAGAAATGTATACCGAATGAATTTTATAGTTTTATAAACCGATAAGGATATTAATATCAGATTAGTCCAATTGATGCATCATTTTATCAATACGATTAAAAGTTTCTTCTATGGTTGTTGTACGTCCTTGAATGATGTCATTTTGTCCTTCAACCAGAGATGATAATATCTCTAGTTGGGCTTTTAACATATTATATGTTTTGTATTCTAGAGTGATTCTATCATTTGAAAGTTCCATAGAGGTCTCCTAATATATGGTGATTATAAAAACGATGGTTTATCGTAGTGTGTACCAGGTTCACCTACACCAATGCTGGCACGGCTGAATGGTGTTTCGTCTTCAACGTGTAGGATATCGTAAACAGCTTTAACCACAGCTTCTCGTGTAACTTGTGCATCATTGAAAGGAGCACCTTCAGGGATTAATTCATAATTCGTATTTTCCATGTCATTATAAAGCCAAGGTAGACGTAAAATCGTGTAGTTTAAGTTGGATTCGCGTAATACGTTGCGCGCCTGACGCTCGCCTTGTATATAGCTAATTGGTAGACTATCGAAGGTAAATTTTTCTAAAGCCGTTGGAAATTCACCAGATAGGCCAGCCATGGATAAGCCGATGATACGACGAATGTTTTGGCGAGCAAGTGCTTTCACAATAGCTGCCATATCACTGCCTGTTTCCATAGCACTGAGGAATACGACTTCTGTATTCTTAACAGCTTCCTCTAATTTTTTAGGGTTTTGGAACGATCCTTCGATAACGGTTATCCGTTCGTGTTCTAAAATTTCCGGATGAATGCGTGTGCTCAATTGACGTCCATATAAAGTAATGTGCATATCTGTATATGTTAATAACGTCGCCGTTAAGCGTTGTGCAATTTGGCCTGCAGCGCCTAAGATTGTAATATATTTGTACATGTAGACCTCCTATGTCCTAGGCATAAGTATTTATATGCATTATATCACAACTATATGACGAGAAAGTGAGAATAACAATTTAATTAATAGCTAGAATTTCTTTTGTTGTTCTTAGTTGCGCAAATCGATTTCTCCAAATTTTTTCTTTGTAAAAGGATAAGATTTGATCGGCAGATAGATGGATGTTGTCAAAGGTTGAGATCGCATCTTCGACGATGGTGATTTTATAACCATATTCAAAGCCTACTTTCACAGATGTATCAATGCAAAATTCCACTTGCATTCCTACAAATGTTAAATCGGTAATATTTTTTCGGTTTAAATATTCCTTTAATTCAGTGTCCTTGAAGATGCTATTGTAATATTTATTGAAAATCTTTTCGTTTTCTTGAGGCTTTAATTCGTGATAGACTTGCCAATTATCGCTACCTGTTGCTAATAAACCTTCAGCTTCAGAGTGTCTGATAAAAATGACTTCTATATTTTGATCTCTGAAATGTTGAATGATTGCTTTTGTATTTATGATAAAATTTTTTGTATTGAAAGGATTTTCTTTAACTAAGCCTTCTTGTATGTCGATTACGATTAATGCTTGTGCCATGATGGATTTCCTTTATTAAAGATAAATTATATGTATTACATGGATGTAATTAGAATTTATTATATTAGTTATTAAATTATTGTCGATTTCTTCGTATATAAGTATCTATGCGCATTATATCACAAGTATATAACAAGAAAAGGAAGAAAGCAGTATCATATATGTTGATAGTAATTTGGGAAAAGCTGTAAAATTTGATGTTGAATTTACATGATAATTTAACTACAATAATAATAAGATATTTGAAAAATGAGTGTTATATTACTAAAGTTTTTTTGAGGTGATGGTATGCCGAATATAAAACCGATTTCAGATTTACGTAATTATTCTGAAGTATTGCGTGATGTTGCTATAGATAGTCCTGTATTCTTAACTAAAAATGGTAGAGGCCGATATGCAATTATGGATATTCAAGATTATGAACGTGTAATGGCTACGATAAAACTTATGGGCGCTTTAGAGACAGGTCGCAAATCTGGTGAAGAACAAGGGTGGATTTCATCAGAGCAACTAAAGAGTGAATTGGGGATTTAACTATGGATCATCAAATTAGTTATGCACCAAAAGCACGAGAAGATTTGCTTAAAATAAAATCCTTTATAGAAGAAGAAACCGGGGATATTGAGTTAGCTAAGAAAACTATTTCGGATATAGTGACTACGAATGATTCTTTAAGAGCTTTTCCAGAAATGGGACAGCGATTATTGATAAACATGGGAAGTAAAATTGAATATAGATATTTGCTTTGTCATAATTATTTAAGTTTTTACCGTTATTTAGATCGGACTATTTATATTGATAGAATATTAAATAGTAGACGTGATTATCTTAAAATACTATTGGATGAAGTACATTAGTTTTTAAAGGCACCATCATTAATAGATGGTGCTATAAAATGATTTTAATAGTAACATGAAGATGCGTGAACACTCTTTATAATTTGAATGTATTGTGATTTAATGATATAAAAGTAAGATTTTATTTAATTTTAATATGTAATTGAAAGAGAGAAGGCATTCATTACAAAATTATTTGGAGGGAACTAACATGAAGTTTTTAGATCAATTAGGAGATGCTGTAAAGGATGTAAAAGAATTAGCTAAGTCTAAAGCTAGTGTTATAAAAGATTTAACTGCTGATGCTGCACAAGAAGTAAAGATATTGGCTAAAGAAAAAGCAAAAGATGTGAAGGCTAAATCCGCTGATGCAGCGCAAGAAGTAAAGGTATTAGTTCAAGAAAAGACAGCAGATGTTAAAGCTAAATCTGCTGATGCAGCACATGATGTAAATGAATTGGTAAAAGCAAAGTCTGCAGATGTGGCAAAAGATTTAGAAGCTACCCTTAAGGTAAAGGCTGAAGAGCTAAAACAAAAGGCTAGAGAAGTAAAAGATATAACGGCGGATGCGGCAAAAGATATTACTGAAACCGTTAAAGAAAAATCTGCAGGGGCGGCAAAAGATATTAGAGCGAAAGTTGCTGAAAAAACTGAAAGTAAAGAAAACGTTGAAGTTCCGAGTGAAGCAGTAGCAACAGAGGGTGGAGAAAAGACTAAATAGAATTTTAGATTGAATAAATCTAATCTACATTTATATATACGTATTGACTTATACTATTTTAATTTGTAATAGTATTGTACATAGAAAAATCATACATGGTTTTAAGCGGCGGCATCGTTTATTCGGTGTCGCTTTATTTTTTGTATGAATTGTATTGTTGCATAGAAACGGATTATAAACTTTCACAATACCCATATAAATGTTAAAATAAACAGTATATATTCTATTGAAGAAAAGAGGCTATTATGGAACGGATAAAGGATCTCGTGTACACCCATAATCAGGGTGGACAGTTTAGATGGGTAACGGTGAGCACCTTAATGCTTGCGTTGGGTACAATTTTGCACTTGGTGAGTCCTAGTTTTGCAGGGATTACACCAAACTGGATGATTGCAGCGTATTGCGTAGCGATTTTGCTGACAAAGCCAAGTGTTTCTCAAACACTAGGGATTGGTTTAGTAGCGGCCTTGATTGAGGTGTTGACATCAAAATCTGGTTTCCCATATGGTAATTTGTTATCCGAACCAGCTGGTGCATTGGTGATAACATTTATTTCTCGTACCATGACATCTATGAAAATCGGTAAAATTGGTTCCTTTGAAATCACGCCGATTGTAGGTTCATTCTTTACGACTGTTGTATCTGGTGGTATTTTTGTTACGTTGTTATGGCAAATTGCAGGCTTGCCTAATAATGTATATCTGTATGCTATGTGGCCTCTTGTGTTAGTGGTAGCGGCTGTAAATGCAGCGATTACACCAGTGTTGTACATTCCGGCTCAAAAGATGTTCGCTAAGCGAGGCATGTTGCCTACCGGTAGCGAAGCTTCTAGCGACCATAGTGGTCTCGTTATTACGCCAGAACGGGATGCAAAGATTTCCATTGAGCATTTGAACTATTACCATCCTAAGGCGACTGCGCCTACGTTAAAGAACATCAACCTCGATGTGCATGATGGTGATTTCCTCGTTGTAACAGGTCCTGCCGGTTGTGGTAAAAGTACGCTTTGCATGGCCATGGTTGGGGCGGTGCCAAAATTCTATGGCGGTCGTCTAGAAGGTATGGTATTCGTAGATGGTAAGGCTACAACGCAATTATCGATTCCTGAGTTAGCAAATCATGTTGGCGTTGTTCTTGCCGATTATGATACACAACTCGTAACGATGACGGTTCGCGAAGAAGTAGCCTTCGCTATGGAAAACCGTGGTTACAATCGAGCAACCATTGATGCTCGTTGTGCTGAGGTGTTTAAACAAGTTGGTATTGAAGGCCTTGAGGATCGTAAAATTACGAGTTTGTCAGGCGGTCAACGTCAACGTTTGGCGATTGCTTCTGTGTTGGCAACCAATCCATCTGTCCTCATTCTTGATGAACCAACGAGCTCTCTTGACCCCGATGGGACAGCCGAACTATATCGCCTCGTTGGTGATTTAAACCGCAATCATGGTATCACTGTTGTAGTTATCGACCATGATTTGCATGCTGTATTGCCATATGCTAACCGCATGGCGCTTATGGTGGACGGTGAAATCGTATGTGATAGCGATGTGGCTACAACATTGGAATATATGTATAACCATGATATTTATGTAGAAGCATTGCCATCCGTATTTACAACGTATATGGAATTGGAAAAGGCCGGTTACCATAGTGATGAACCTTGGCTTAGCATCGAATCAGCTATTAAGGGCCTTCATCACATCGAAATGGCTAAGGCCATCGATCGTTCTCGTTATGAACATATAAATGTAAATGGTGAAAGCCAAGCTCAACATGGTAATCATGTAGGTGAAAGTACAGGAGGTGGCGCACATGCTTAAGGTAGAAAACTTACGATTTGGCTATGTGCCTACCGTAGATATTTTTAGAAATGTAAACTTTACCATTCATGAAGGCGAATTTATTGCTGTGGGTGGTAAGAATGGTTGTGGTAAAACGACGATTACCCGTCTCTTAGTAGGCCTTGAAAAGGCTGCTGAAGGTCATATTCGTTATAATGGCAAGGATATTACATCCATGCCACCATCTAAACGAGGCCAATTTATTGGCTATGTGTTCCAACAACCGGATCGCCAAATGTTTAGACCTACTGTGGCTACAGAGGTAGCGTTTGGTCCTGAATCCTTGGGACGTTCTAAAGACGAGGTTACACATATTGTGGACGAAGTGTTAGATCGCTGTGGTATCAGTCATTTGCGTGACGAGTATCCGCCTACATTGCGTCGCGGTGAAAAGCAACGCGTTGCTATTGCCTCTGCGTTGGCGATGCAGTCCCAAATCCTCATCCTCGATGAACCTACAAGTGGTCAAGATGGTAAGGAAACAAAAGAATTGTTAGCCTTGTTACGTCAGTTGAACAACGAAGGTATTACAATTTTATTGATTACTCATGATATGGAAATCATGGCTTCTGAATGTTCCCGTGCCATCATCATGGGGCATCGCACCGTATCCTTTGATGGCACACCAGAAGAATTATTTTCAAAATCTACCGATGAACTACATGATCTTGGCCTCACAAAACCGCCAAGTGTAGAGCTTTCACAAGCGGTACCAGGACTAGGCTACTGCAAATCGATGGATGAATTACGGACGCGCCTTATCGCGCAATTGGCAGAATAGGAGGGGACCATGGAACGATTAGTACCATTAACAAAAATTTTGATGACCCTCGCTGTATCCGTATGGGCCATTTTCTTAAGAGACTGGATGTCATTGATGGCATTGGTTGTTGTAGAATTAGTAGCGCTCTTGTTGACCGGCTTATTATGGAAACAATACAAGGCCGTATTTGCTTTAATCGTATTCGCCATATTCTTAGGCGTTGTTCAATACTTAGGTAGCGGAGACGTTGTATCTGCTGTTGTATCCGGCCTTCGCATGTTAGCCATGACGCTTGTATTTATTGCACTCTTGGCAACGACTAAATTACAAGATTTAACAGCGGCCCTCGTAACACAATGCAAAATTCCTTATGAATATGCATTTATGTTTACTGCAGCTCTTCGCTTTGTACCTGATTTTATTGGTGAAAGTAAGGCTGTTCAAGAGGCTCAATCTTGTCGAGGCCTTTCCTTAGAAGGTAATATTTTTAAACGCATCAAATCCTATGGCTCTGTTATCCAACCATTACTTCTAAAATCCTTAGGCCGTTCTGAAACTATGGCATTATCCTTGGAACTAAGAGGCTTTGGTGGCAAGACACATAGCTTTGCCGCATCCGTAGGCCTTAAACTATTAGACTATATAGTCATTGTTGCCTTAGTTGTAGTTACGCTTATTCTATTTGGAGTATTATAGAGATATAATTGACTATCTTCTATTACTAGTCAGTGTTATATATTTATGATATACTACAAATAGGTAGTAAAGCGTACAAAATTACCTACAATATAACAAAAAAGGACGAGTTGCAGCTCGTCCTTTTTCTTGCTTATTTTGTCTTATTCTGTAGCCAATAGTTATAGGTAGTTACAACTAAGGTTATTTTTATAAACTGTTTTAGAGGAATATATGAGTGAATTAGTCATTCAATCAATCACAAAAAATAATATATCTGCTTGTTTGGCCATATATAACTACGAGGTCATACATGGTGTAGCCACCTTAGACCTTGAACCGCGTACACTAGAAGAGTGGCATGAGTGGTATAATGCTCACAGCGATGAGCATCATCCTATCATTGTAGGCACCATTGATGATGTGGTGGTAGGCTATGCATCGCTTTCACCATATCGATTAAAGGATGCTTTCAAAAGTACTGTAGAATTATCTATATATATTCACAAAGATTACCGTGGCCAAGGTGTGGCAACGCGGCTGATGGAACGTATTTTGGAGATGGCCAAAGCGGATACGATGATTCATAATGTAGTATCTGTTATTACGGCAGGCAATGAGGAAAGCACGAAATTACACAATCGATTTGGCTTTACCTATTGTGGGCTTACCCCTGAAGTTGGTTTTAAACATGGAAAATATCAGGATACCGAAACTTACGCATTATTGGTATAATAATAGATATTAAATCATTCATATATTCGTGGGGTTGCGGATTATATGTTACGCATAGACAGGGGTTAAGTAAGTTATGATAAATATGAAAGCAGAACGGCAGTTCATAGGCAATAGCACGTATCGTAGCCGATTGGTGGATGGTCATTTTCATACTGAATTATGTCCACATGGTAGCGGTGATAGAACGGCATTGATGATTGAAAAAGCCATTGAATTGCGCATCGAAAAGGTGTGTTTAACAGAACATGCTCCGTTACCAAAGGCCTTTGAGGCTGAGTATGGCGGTGATAAGATTGCCTATGATACGGCGTCTCTTAAACTCAATCAAGTGGATTCTTATCTTGAATTGGGACGTGAGTTACAACGTGCCTATGGTACACATATCGATATTTCCCTTGGCTTTGAGGTGGATTATATCCCTGGTTTTGAAAGTGACATTCAAGACTTTCTTGATCGCTATGGTCCATTGACGGATGATAATATATTATCTGTTCACTTTATGGATGGTGTAGGTGGCAAATACTACTGTGTTGACTATAATACAGAGGAATTTGAAAAGGGCTTTGGCCCTTGGATTGCTAATCAAAGTGAATTGTACTATAAATACTTTAGTATCATTCGTCAAGCGGTGCGTGCTGATTTGGGTGCCTATACGCCAAAACGAATTGGTCATTTTGATTTAATTAAGAAATACCAACACCATTTCGGTTTTGAACACCATTTAGATAAACGAAATGCTCAATTAGTGAGCGATATATTACATATTATGCGCGTTCAAGGTAGAGAACTAGACTATAATATGAGTGGATTCTTTAAACCTGATTGCGGTGAAATGTATCCAAGCCGTTTTATTCAAGGGATAGCTGCTATTATTGGTGTACCCTTTGTGCTTGGATCCGATGCGCATAGCGTAGCAGATGTAGCAAAGGTTTGGGACTAGATATATTATGTGATTATGATATAATAAAGACAAGAAGAGCCAATTAACGTTGTGGAATGCGTTAGGCTCATCTCCAAAAAATAGAAAAATGAGAAATGGCCTAATGTCCCTTACGGGGTGTTAGGTCATTCTTTTTAGTAATTTATACTTCAGTATAAGTAGTAAAATATGAATATTTTATTGACTTTTTTTTCTATAAGTATTATTATAATTTCATGCTTTAGCGTGATAAAGTGATAAAATATAAAAGAATCTATATATTTTAAATAGTAATATTAGCATGGTTTATAGAAAGGATGATCCTCATGGTACAGAAACAGTTGCCTACAGGTTTTCGTGATGATATAGGGGCTGTAGCGGAGCGCAAGGATGATGTGAGTCAGTATTTGCTTAGCCTTTGCCGCAATCGTCAGTATACAAAAATTTCTACACCCCTTGTAGAATACAAAGATGTGTTTAATGGTTATACATTAGGCCGTGGTCAACATATGTACGAATTCTTTGGCAGTTCTGATGCATCTGTGGTCATCCGTCCTGATTTGACTATGCCTATCGGTCGCTTCTTGGCGACTACGAATATTGAATTGCCTCGTAAGTTCTACTATCTTGGTGATGTGTTGATGAAAAATAAACAGCATCGCGGTGATATCAATCAAGTTACACAAGGTGGTATCGAAATGGTTGGCTATGAAGGTATTGATGCCGAGCTAGAATGCTTTGCCATCATTAAAGAGGTGAATGAATCACAGCTCAATAATACCTTATTATTAGAAATTGGTGATGCTCGTTTTTCCCGTGCTATCACCGATGCATTGGGCTTGACCGATGGGGAACGGGCCGATTTGCTGGATGCGTTATTTACAAAATATTTGCCACGCTATAACGAATTGATTAGCGAATTTAAAAATAATGCATTGTATCCATTCCTTACGATTTGGCCTCGCTTATTCGGCACTGTAAATGATATTAAAAATGAGCTCAGTCAAGTCATCTTGCCTGCAGGGGCACAACGTATTTTAGATAGTCTTATGGCTCTAGCGGGACAAATTGAAGCGACTGGCCAACAAGTTCGCATTGATGTGTCTACAGAACCACTTCAATCCTATTACACAGGCCTTACCTTTCGAGGTTATGTAGATGGCGTATCTCAATACATCGTCAGCGGTGGTCGCTATGATGGTCTCTTATCTGGATTTGATGGCACACCGATGCCATCCGTTGGTATGGCTTTCAACATCGATGTCCTTACAGATGTGCTTATGCAAGGTGAAAGCAACATTCAAGATAATGGTAAATTGCGAATTGCCTTGACAAAGGGGCGCGTTGAAAAGGATTTTATTCCACTCCTAGAGTCCTGTGGTATTGACTGCGAACCATTACGCAACAAAGCGCGTAAGTTGATTATTCCATTGGGAGATTCGGTAGAGGTTATCTTAGCGAAGGGCCCTGATGTAACGACATATTTGAATAATGGTGTCGTTGATTTAGGCATCGTTGGTAGTGATGTACTGGATGAACAAGACAATACATCTTATGAAATGCTAGATTTGAAAACGGGCCAATGCCAATTTATCTTGGCCTCATTAGAAGGGTATAATCCGAAGGAAGGCCGTCGTCAACGGATTGGTACAAAATATCCAACCATTACAAAACAATATTTCGGATCCCAAGACGTAGAAATCATTAAAATCGAAGGTTCCGTTGAATTGGCGCCCCTCGTAGGTCTGGCCGATGCCATTGTAGATATTACGGAAACGGGTACAACGCTACGAGAAAATAATCTTAAAATCTATGATTGGCTTCAACCAATCTCAACGCGCCTTGTGGCAAATCCATTGGCATTAAAACAAAAAAGAAATACCATCTTTAGGTTGATTGACCAATTACAATCGGCTATTGATAAAAAATAGATTGCCTATGCTATTGCGATGTGATGAGAACCGTTTACAATAGAAGTATTCATATACATAGTTTGAAATGAGGACATACAATGAAAATTTACAAAGAATCTCTTGATGCAATGCTTAGCATTGTCCGCCAATATACACAACAAACAACAGATATGGAAATTGAACGCCGCGTGTACGATATTATTGAAAACGTGTGTGCTAATGGCGATGCAGCACTCCGTGAATATTCTGAAAAATTCGATGGCGTAAAGCTTGATGATTTCAAGGTGGATCAATCTATCATCGATGCGGCATGGGACAATTTACCAGAAGACTTGAAACACGCTTTATTGGTAGCGAAGAAAAATATAACTGAATTCCATAGCCGTGAAATTGAACAAGGCTTTGTCGATATGGATACACCAGGCATTACACGTGGTCAAAAGGTAACGCCATTGGCTCGTGTTGGTCTCTATGTTCCAGGTGGCACAGCGGCATATCCATCTACCATTATGATGACTGCATTGCCTGCAAAAATCGCTGGTGTTAAGGAAATTATCATGGTAACACCTCCTCAAAAAGATGGCATTAATCCTGCTGTGCTAGGCGCTGCAAAACTTGCTGGTGTTGATGCGGTATACCAAGTGGGGGGTGCTCAAGGTGTTGCGGCTCTTGCATATGGTACTGAACAAATTCCAAAGGTAGATAAAATTGTAGGCCCTGGTAATATTTATGTGGCCACTGCCAAGCGCCAAGTATTTGGTCAAGTTGATATCGACATGATTGCAGGTCCTAGTGAAATCGGTGTCATCGCTGATGAAAGTGCTAATCCAGTACATCTTGCTGCGGACTTATTGTCTCAAGCAGAACATGATCCACGAGCTCGTGCCATCATGGTTACCAATAGTGAAAAACTAGCTAACCTCGTATCTGATGAGGTAGAACGTCAACTTTCACAATTACCTCGTGAAAGCATTGCTCGTCCAGCTATCGAAAACAATAGCTATATTGCTGTTATGGATAGCGTAGAAGATATGTTTACCGTGATGAACGAAGTAGCGCCAGAACATTTGGAAATTCAATTGCCAGATCCTATGGAATACATGAGCATGGTCGAAAATGCAGGTTCCGTATTCCTTGGCAGATATGCCTCTGAACCATTGGGCGACTATGTAGGTGGCACAAATCACGTATTACCTACGAGCGGTACTGCAAAATTCTCGTCCCCACTTGGTGTGTACGATTTCGTAAAACGTATTTCTTTCACTCAATTTAGCCGTGAACGCTTACAAGAGGTTGCGAAGGATATTACTACCTTGGCTCGTACAGAAGGTCTTGAAGCACATGCTCGTGCTATTGAAGTGCGCTTTGAAAAATAATTGTATGGATGGGAACACCTTAAAGGGCTTCCTTAATGATAAGAGGATACTATGATGAGAACAAATCGGTCAGCTACGGTAACTCGTAAAACGGGCGAAACAGATATTACAATTACACTTACTTTAGATGGCAATCAAGAGATTCAGGTTGATACAGGCATCGGTTTCCTTGATCATATGCTCCATTTGTTGGCAAAGCATGGCCGTTTTGGTCTTGCTGTAAAAGCCGTAGGCGATACGTACGTGGATGCGCATCATACGGTAGAGGATATTGCATTGACCTTAGGGCAAGCATTGACACAGGCCCTTGGTGACAAGGCGGGTATCGAGCGTTATGGCGATGCGTGGGTGCCTATGGATGAAGCGTTGACACAGGTTGTTATCGATCTTAGCGGTCGTCCATACCTCGTGTTTAATGGTGAGTTTACGACTCCTGTATTGGGGGGTAATTTTGAAACAGAATTGGTAGAGGATTTCTTCCAAGCCTTGGCTGTGAGTGGTGCTATGAATTTACATGTGCGCAACGAATATGGTCGCAATACGCATCATATTATTGAAAGCATGTTTAAGGCTACGGGCCGTGCATTGCGTAAGGCGGTTACCATTAACCCAGACATTCAAGGTGTGAATTCTACAAAGGGTATGATTTAATAAAGCCCTTATAAATGGTGAAAGCAGGGCCACATAAGGCTCGTGAATAGAGGAGATACTATGATTTTTCCAGCTATAGATTTACAAGATGGTCGCAGTGTACGCCTATATAAGGGTGATTTTGCAAAGGAAACCATCATCAATCCAAATCCGGTTGACCAAGCATCTCAGTACGAGGCTGCTGGCGTTGGCGCTTTGCACCTCGTCGACTTAGATGGGGCAAAGGCGGGGAAACCAGTTAATGTGGATATCGTTAAACGCGTGCGCGCTGCATTTACAGGTGTGTTAGAAATCGGTGGCGGTATTCGTGATAAAGATGCGGTAGACTTATATTTAGAAATGGGCGTCAATCGCGTTATTCTCGGTTCCGTAGCCCTTAAAAATCCTGAATTGACGAAACAGGTTATCGCCGAATACGGACCAGAACGCATCGTTATCGGCGTAGACGGTAAGAATGGTAAGGTTGCTGCAGAAGGTTGGCTCGACCAATCTGATGTGCCTATGACCGACCTTATCGGTGCTATGGTGGCAGCCGGTGCGAAGTATTTTATCGTTACCGATGTGGATCGAGATGGTACCATGCAAGGGGCTAATGAAGCATTGCTTGGTTCTTTGCAAGACCAATTTCCAACTGCTCGCATCGTTGCCTCAGGTGGTGTCCGCCATTTAGAGGATATTAAGAATCTTGAAAAACGCGGTGTTGTAGACAGCATTGTAGGTAAGGCCCTATATGAAGGCACTATTACATTAGAAGAAATTGCTGCGTTTAATAAGGAGAATGCATCATGTTAGCAAAACGGATTATTCCTTGTTTAGACGTAGATAATGGTCGCGTAAAAAAAGGTGTTAACTTTGTAAACCTCGTTGATGTAGGTAGTCCCGTCGATATTGCAGCTACCTATGAGGAACAAGGCGCCGATGAGCTTGTATTTCTCGATATTACGGCTACAGTAGACCGACGTACGACGATGCGCGATGTGGTTACAGATATTTCAAAACATGTGTTCATGCCCCTCACCGTAGGTGGTGGTATTAAAACAGTGGACGATATGAGCGCATTGCTGAAAGCTGGCGCCGATAAGGTATCGCTGAATTCAGCGGCTTTAGCGCGCCCAGAACTCATCAGTGAAGGCGCTCAAAAGTTTGGTAATCAATGTATGGTGGTAGCTATTGATGTAAAAACTGATTCAAAGACTGGTAAATGGTATGTGTATACCCATGGCGGTCGTAAGCGTAGCGATTGGGAAGCCCTAGCGTGGGCTAAAGAAGCGGTGAGACGTGGCGCTGGTGAGTTATTGGTGACAAGCATGGATAAGGATGGCACCAAATCTGGCTTTGACATCAAATTATACAAGGCCTTGGAAGAGGTCGTAGATGTACCGATTATCGCCTCCGGTGGAGCTGGTACGGTACAGCATTTTATCGATGTTTTTACCGAAACCGGCGTTACGGGTGCATTAGCAGCATCTATATTCCATTTTGGTGAAATCAGCATTCCCGATTTGAAATCACAATTGAAAGCAGCGGGCATTGCTGTTAGATAGGGTAGGAGATTGTAGCATACATGAAACCAGACTTTAATAAAGGTGGCGGCCTGTTACCGACGGTCGTTCAAGATAATACAACAAAAGCAGTGCTCATGGTGGCGTGGATGAACGAAGAAAGCTTTCACAAAACACTAGAAACCAAGGAAACTTGGTTTTGGTCTCGCTCGCGCCAAGAACTATGGCATAAGGGTGGTACAAGTGGCAATGTACAACATGTGGTGGATATGAAGCTCGATTGCGATGGCGATACATTACTGGTTCTCGTCAATGCAGAAGGTCCTGCGTGCCATACGGGAGCTGTGAGCTGTTTTTTTAACGATGTAGAAGCGTAGAGAAATATATGCAGTATAATGTGAGATGACGCGTAGGCGTTAGCTTTCACAAAGGAGAAGAACAATGGCCAATCAACAAACATTAGAAGAATTATACGCCATTATTAAGGGGCGCAAGGAAACACCAAAGGAAGGATCCTACACGAATTACTTGTTCGATAAGGGACTCGATAAAATATTGAAAAAGGTAGGCGAAGAAGCAACAGAAGTTGTCATCGCCGCTAAGAACGAAGATCCCCAAGAACTCGTGTATGAAACAGCAGACATACTCTACCATTTGCTCGTGTTATTGGTAGAAAAGGGCGTTTCTTACGAAGCCATCTTAGAAGAGTTGGCAAGTCGTGAAGGCGTCATCAGCAAAACACAGGAACGCAAAGCGATTACAGATTTGTAAGGAGTAGAGTATGAAGAAGATTATTGGCCAATTAAAGCCCTATGTGCCAGAGGAACCGGCAGAGTCTGTCAAAGCTCGCCTCGGTGTGGAGCGCCTTGTGCGATTGTCAGCCAATGAAAACCCTTATGGTACATCGCCAAAGGTGCGCGACGCAGTACTAGACTATGTGACGAACAATGATGCCAATCTATATCCGGATGGCAACGCATCATCCTTGCGAAGCGTATTAGCGGACTATTGGAAGGTAGTAGAAAATCAACTTGTTATTGGCGTCGGCCTTGATGAAGTGATTTCCATGGTAAATAAAACATTTATCAATGCCGGTGATTCTATCGTTATCAGTGTGCCCGCATTCTCTGAATATGGCCTAAATGGCCTTGTAGAAGGTGCTGTTATTCGCGAGGTTCCGTGTATTGAGGCAACAGGGCAATACGATTTTAGGGCGATGCGTCAAGCTGTAGATGATACGACGCGCCTCGTATGGATTTGTAATCCTAACAACCCAACAGGAACCTATGAATCTGTTGAAGATATCCGTAACTTTATCAGTACCTTGCCAAAAGATGTGTTAGTTATCATCGATGAGGCGTATATCGATTTTGTAACCTCCGTAGAGGTGCCAACCGCACGAGCATTGCTGGATGAATTCCCTAATGTGTTTATCATGCGTACATTCTCAAAGGCCTATGGCCTTGCGAATTACCGTGTTGGCTATATGATGAGTAGCGCTGAATTAGCTAATTATATTCAAACCATTCGCTTGCCATATAATTTGAACACATTGTCTCAAGTAGCTGCTGAGGCTGCCTTTGGTGATCGTGAATTTTTGCGTAGCACTGTAGAAAAGAATGCTGCAGAACGCGCGTTGTGGGAACAAATGTTGGATGAAGTAGGTGGCACGTATTATAAAAGCGGTGCTAATTTTATCTTTATGTCCGTCCCTAATGCGGATGGCCTCGCTGATGCATGGCTCGCTAAGGGCTATCAAGTACGCCGGGGGCAACGGGATAATTGGTTGCGCGTAACATTGCCGACTGCTAGTGACGGTGCTATTATGCGCTCTATTTTGAAAGAATATATGGCTCGCCAATAAAAGAAAGGATGTCACTATGATTGCCATAATTGATTATGATGCGGGCAATACATTTAATGTACAAAAAGCATTACAACATATCGGACTTGATGCAGTGTTGACCGCTGATCGAGATACGATTTTGGCTGCTGATGGGGTGATTCTACCAGGTGTTGGCGCCTATGCATCGGCCGTTTCCGTCCTTCGTGAGCGCGGCCTTATCGAGGTCATTCATGAGGTGGTGGAGCGCAATATACCGTTGCTCGGTATTTGTTTAGGTATGCAGCTTTTATTTGATGAATCAGAGGAATATGGACCGACTCCCGGATTGGGTATTATACCGGGCACTGTGAAAGCCATTCCTAATAACCTCGGCCTTCGTGTACCTCATATGGGATGGAATCAAAATACACTATGCCGTAAAGATAGCGTTTTTTCTGATGTATCTGATAAATATACATATTTTGTGCACTCTTATTACGTAGATACCGATTCTCAATATATTGCAACAACTGCAGACTATGGAATTAAAGTACCGGGCATTGTTGAGAAGGGGAATGTGTATGGCATGCAGTTTCACCCTGAAAAAAGCGGATCTGTTGGGCTTAATCTGTTACGTACGTTTGGAAATATCATATTAAAAAAATAAAATAGTCTTCGATATATGCTTTTAACGAATAATGAGTATCTAGAATGAGAAAGTGTAAATTGACATATTTTTGTTTAGATATACAATGAGTATGTAAGTACTCATCAATTTATAAGCTACAGTGGCATTGGAGACCTAATTTTATTAGAAATGTTTATTCGGCACCTCCGATGTCACGTACATTGGAGGTGTTTTTATGGTTATGAATGGTATTTACTTAGTTATAGCCTCCGCGTGTATTCTAATTTTAGCGTACCGCTTTTATGGAGCTTTCATAGCGGCCAAGGTGCTGACACTTGATCAGTATCGTCCAACGCCGGCTATGGTCCACAATGATGGTCACGATTACGTGCCAACAAACAAATGGGTAACATTTGGTCATCACTTTGCAGCGATTGCTGGTGCAGGCCCTCTCGTAGGTCCTGTTATCGCAGCTCAATTCGGGTATTTGCCTGGTGCATTATGGATCCTTATCGGTTCTGTATTAGCCGGTGCTGTACATGACATGGTTATCTTGTTCGCATCCGTTCGCTATGATGGTAAATCTATTGCGGATATTGCACGTGAAGAAATCAGTAAATTTGCTGGTTTCGGTGCTATGCTTGCTACATTGTTCCTATTGATCATCACCCTTGCTGGTATGGCCGTAGTAGTAGCTAACGCATTGCATAATTCTCCTTGGGGTTTCTTCTCCGTATTTGCTACGATTCCAATCGCTATTTTCATTGGTATTTATTTGAAATGGTTGCGTCCTGGTAAAATTCAAGAAGCCACTATTATCGGTGTAGCGTTGATTTTCGCAGCTATTATCTACGGTCCAAACGTAGCAGCTAGCGAATATGCTTCTTGGTTTACATATGATTTGCAAACCATTGAAATCATGCTTGCAGTATATGGTTTCTTTGCAGCAGCATTGCCAGTTTGGTTATTGCTTGCTCCTCGTGATTACTTGTCCACATACCTTAAAATCGGTACAATCGGCGCATTAGCTCTTGGTATTATCATTGTAATGCCTGAAATCCAAATGCCAGCTGTTACCCCTTATATCTGGGGCGGCGGTCCTGTATTGAAAGGTTCTGTATTCCCTTACATCTTCATTACTATTGCATGTGGTGCGTTATCTGGTTTCCATACTGTTATCGCAACAGGTACAACACCTAAAATGCTTACTAATGAAAAAGAAATTTTACCTATCGGTTATGGTGCAATGTTAACAGAAGGCTTCATCGCTATGATGGCGTTGATTGCAGCTACTGCATTGCATCCAGATGATTACTTTGCTATTAACTCTACAGTTGAATCCTTCAAGGCATTAGGACTTCAAGTTCATGAATTGCCAGCTTTGTCTGCAATGGTTGGCGAAGACTTGATGCACCGTCCTGGTGGCGCCGTATCCCTTGCGGTAGGTATGGCTCATATCTTCTCCAGATTGCCTAACATGGATCACTTGATGGGGTACTGGTATCACTTCTGTATCATGTTCGAAGCATTGTTCATCATGACTTTGATCGATGCTGGTACTCGTGTAGGTCGTTACTTGCTTCAAGAATTATTAGGTCATTTCCATCCTAAATTCAACGACCAACATTGGGCTCCTGGTGTATATGGTTGTGCAGCGCTTATATGCGTATTGTGGGGCTACCTAGTTCTACAAGGTAACATCGGTATTATCTGGCCTCTATTCGGTGTATCTAACCAATTATTAGGTACTATGACATTGGCCGTAGGTACTACAGTTATCATGCGTCTTGGTCGCAAACGCTATGCATGGGTAACAGGTATTCCTTGTATCCTTATGGCTATCGTTGCCATTGCGGCAGACTATGAAAACGTATTCTACAGCTATGTTCCTGCTGGTAAATGGATTCTAGTAGCGTTCAGTGCTGCTATGTTCCTCATGATTCTCATCGTATTAGTAGAGGCTATACGTAGCTGGATTCGCTTATCTAGCATGCCTCAAGACTACCGTACACAAACTGAAATCGAAGCTGAAAGCCTTGTAAAATACGGTAAAGAAGTAAAAGCATAAATCTGATTTGTTATACTACATGAAAACGCACTCGCCTTGGTGGGTGCGTTTTTCTATTTGCTTTCATATAAATTTAATTACACCTTATCATTTTATATAGTCTATAGAATTTATTGACATATATAGAGATATGCTATAGGATGTTAGTAGAGATACATCTCGATAATAAAATAGTTAGGTAACGGCGCCTAGTTTTCAGAACATTCTGAGACTAGGCGCTTTTTGTATGAAAGGAGTCTATTATGATAGGTATCGATACAGGTAATACAGCATGGGTACTCATAGCAGCTGCTATGGTGTTTTTCATGACACCAGGGCTTGCCTTATTTTATGGAGGTATGGCGCGTAGTAAAAACGTACTTAGCACTATCATGCAGAGCTTCTTTCTAATTGGTGTTATCTCCGTTGAATTTATGCTCATAGGCTATACATTAATCTTTGGTGATGATGTACATGGTATCATCGGAAGTCTGCATAAAATTGGCCTTATGGGGACTGAGAATAGTATTATGGAAGGTGCGAATATTCCAGAAATGGCATTCATTGCCTTCCAATGTATGTTTGCTATCATCACACCAGCCATCATGAGCGGTTCCATTACGGGACGTATGCGTTTTGCTCCATTTGTGATATTTGCCATTATCTGGTCTATATTAATTTATAATCCAATGGCCCATTGGGTGTGGGGCGGTGGATTTCTCGCCAATCTTGGGGCCCTCGACTTTGCTGGTGGTCTCGTTATCCATGTATTATCTGGTGTATCAGGCCTCGTACTTTGTTTGCTCCTAGGTCGACGCCGTGGTTATGGGCGCATGCCAATGCTACCGCATCATTTGCCAATGACTGTTCTCGGTGGCGCCATGTTATGGTTCGGTTGGTTCGGCTTTAATGCCGGTTCTGCTCTTGGGGCTGGTCCTTTGGCGGCCAATGCGGTGTTGACGACTCAAATGTCTGCTGCTATCGGCATCGTTGGTTGGGTATTGGTAGAAAGATATCACCGTGGTAAACCGACCGTGTTGGGTGCCGTATCTGGTGGCGTATCCGGACTTGTTGCGATTACGCCAGCAGCTGGATTTGTAACACCTGTAGCAGCCATACCAATCGGTTTCGTTGGTGCTATCTGTTGCTATGTAGCGGTCGCTGTGTTAAAGAGCAAGTTTGGTTATGATGATTCTCTTGATGCTTTTGGTATCCACGGTGTAGGTGGTATGTGGGGTGCCATTGCTACCGGTCTATTTGCTACGGTCAGTGTAAATCCTGATGGTGCTGATGGTTTATTTTATGGTGGTAACTTACTCATTCCTCAACTGATTTCTCTCGTTGTAGCCATTGCCCTTGCTATCATCGGCACAACTATTATCTTCAAGGTTGTTAGTCTATTTATGGACATGCGTGTTAGCATTAGTGCCGAATCCTTGGGCATCGACATTAGTGAACACGGCGAAGGTGCGTATAATCAATCTGAATTTAAAAGCAGTGGACGTTTTATTACCTCTGACCAACATTCCTTGGTATAACGTATTTATGGTGAAAGCTAGCTTTCACAGATGGTACAATAGATGTAATGAAAACGTAGATGAGGTGATACTATGAAACGGATGAAAAAAGTAGATATCATTGCTCGGGCAGAGCAATTAGAAGATTTAAAAGAAGCCTTGAATCGCATTGGCATTCAAGGGATGACGGTCTCCCAAGTATTTGGCTGTGGATTGCAAAAAGGGCATACAGAAGTTTATCGTGGGCAAGAGTATGCGGTCAATCTTGTACCAATGGTGAAGGTTGAAACCGTTGTATGTGACGTGCCTGTTGATCTTGTAATGGATACGGCGCGCGATACTTTGCAAACTGGCGAGGTAGGGGACGGCAAGATTTTCGTGTACGACGTAGAAGATTCTATGCGGATTAGGACAGGCACGCGCGGTACAAAGGCCGTTACTGACGATGAAGCTTAAATTTTGTTCGTATTGGAGCAAATATATACAACTATATAAGCGAGGTATACTAGGCATTATTGCATTTATTGGAATTACGGTAGTCATTATCTCCATCTTAGCTACTATTGCGAGTAGAGGCATGGGTGTTATTTTTAATGAGGTAATAGCACGTCAGACCATGATGCGAGGGACTATTACCGTCGCTAGCCTGAGCGCCACCCCATGGGGGACCATATCCTTTGAGGATTTGCAATGGGCTGATGACGATGGACATCAGTTGATGACCGTACCTTCCGGTAAGATACGCGTTAATATGTGGGATGTGATTACTCGTAATTTTAAGGCATCTGCCATACGAGGCATAGAATTAAATGATGCGGTCATTGTAGTAGATTTAGATGACGATAATCGGGTCGATTTTGTGCCTGCTTCTCCTGATATTAATAAACCCTTATCTGAAGTAGAACAGCGACCTAAAGCACCTAAAAAAACGACCCTAGAACGTCAAGAAGAGCTAGGGAAAAAGGTGCGTAACTTTAATTGGAATGGTCAACATATCGATGCGATTGTGAAGCTTTCAGACTGCCAATTGGAAATATTCCAAAAGAATCGACATTATGTGATGAAGAATGTGAATGCTCGATTTGATATTGATACGAATCGTGCCATTCGCATGAATCTAACAACTGGTAAATTCGGAGGCACCGCCATTGGGGATGGCCTCACATTGGAAGGCCGTATCGATCTAAAAGATGTGCTTAAGCATCGTATGCCTACGCTGAATATGAATCTAAATATTTATGGCGTAGATCCGGCATCCTTAGGATTTGGTGATAGTATTCACGATAAGATGACCTTGCTGACAGCAGTGACAGGAGATATTAATCGGCCCTTTGCATCGGGACGTGTTACCATGCCAATTCTTAGAATCCCTGCACTAACCTTTGAAAATGTGGTAGGCGATGTGACCTATCAAGATGGCATACTGGATTTTAAAGAGGTATATGCGAATGTATTTGGCGGTAAGTTAAAGGCTAAAGGTGTATATAATCTAGATACGCGGGCCTATGAATTAACGGGGGTCGCTACGGATCTAGATAGTAGCATGGCCTTAAAAACACCGGATTTTGCTGTTCCTGTATCGGCGAACCTTAATTTTTCAAGTAAGGGACAGCCTAAAGATATGGTGGTGTGGGGCGATTTTACATCTGGTACAGGTCGTTACATACTCATACCTATACAATCTATTACGGGGCGCTTTCACAATCAAGGACGTCATTTATCGTTCTTTGATGTGAAAGTACATACATCGGTAACAACTATCTCAACGGATGCATTGCATATCGATAATGGCGAATTAACATTGGGACCATTGAATATTACATCCAATGGGGGTAGTAATTTTGCCATTTATGATGAAAGTACCTTTGGCGAGCTTGGGCGTACGATGGATGGTATAAAAAGTGACATGGCGCAGGCAAATCAGAATATGAAACGCGCTCAAGGTAATAGTCAATCGATGAATCAAGAAGGTATAAAGCCATCAAGTGATGCAAAAGGCGTTTTAGATGATGCCAAAGAAGCAATCAAAGGATTTTCCGATAGCTTGAAATCGATTAAGATTCGATGAAGTTTGAAAATTTTCATGTTCAGCTTATCTCCTAAGTATAAAATGCGAAATGTTATCAAAACATTTGATAACATAGTGGATTATATATGTGTTTTATTAGGAGGTTTCTTATGAGAAAAGCTAAAAAATTATCTTTAACACTTATGGCGTCTGTTATGGCTTTAGGCGTTATAGCATTTACAGCACAACCAGCTAACGCATCTTATGGCTATAAATATACTGATTCCATTCGTCCACCAGTTTTGACACCTACACCATCTACTGGTAGAGCACCTGTGGAACCTGTAGCCACTACAGTTACACCAGCTCCTGCTGCTAAAACTACAACAACAGTAGAGCCTACTAAAGCGGCTGGTTCTGTAACAACAGCTAATACTACAAATAATACAGATAAAACAGCACAAGATATTCTTAGCTCTTTGCTTTCCTTGTTGCAAAACTTGTTTAACACTCTATTTAAATAATAGGGGATAACAAAACGGCGGTCCTTATTGGAACCGCCGTTGTTGCATATACAAAAGCCCTTCGGTTGCGTCCGAAGGGCTTTACTGTTTGTATTATTATTTTGTGTTTTTGTCAGTTGTTTGTGTATGTTTAACCTTGATAAGAGGTTCGTCCTTTGCAGCGGATTTTGTGTTGGATTCCACTTTAGAACTCGTTTCTACCTTGGCAGACGTATTATCTGATGGTGGCAAGAATGTACTGATTTCATTTTTGTGAGGCCCGTTCGTATTGGTTGTGGATGCTAGTTGCGCCCGTTGTGGAGCGATGAAAATTTCATCCTTCGTAATTTTTACGTCATTCAATAGTAATTTGAATGCGCTAGGACTTACGAATAATTGACCATCTATCATGCGCGGTGTAGGAAGCATAGATTCAGATGTATCAAGGTTGATAATTTGCAATTTGCCTTTTCTTACGATTTGCGCTTGATCTGGTTGGATGGCTAGTGTAGCAATGCTCATGTCTACCAATGCAGTTTTTGTTGGTGCATCCCAAGCTACCTTATAGCCTAACGCTTCCGATACTTGGCGCAATGCTACGAGCGGTTGGCCGTCCACATAGGCTACGTTTTGATGGTCTTTCACCGGTTCTAATACCTTGCCATCTACATTGATGTGATGTTGTGTCGTTACAGATGCAGGTTTTTCTAAATTTTGAGCTGGTGCTGGTGTTTCCATGCCGATTGCTGCATGTGCTGGTTGTGCCATGCCTACTGTGAAAGCTAGCGCACCTAGAGCGATACTAGATAAAATAAGCTGTTTTAGTTTCATAAGGGACCTCCATAAGGTGTTATATTGTTTTGAATATATTAATATTACCAGATGTATATGAATATTTTATTATAAACTTTAATTTCATGCAATTTAAATTAAGCTAGAATAAGTTAATAGTTTGTTTTGTAGGAGTCATAGACATATACTTTGCTAAAAAAATCAACTATGTTATCCTAATGATGTATATAAAATTACTAGTGCATATAGGGTGAAGATTAGAGTCAAGAGAGAAGTAGGAATGTCTTCTAACAATAAAAATTTTTTTAAAGCTATATATATGTTTGTTGTTCTTTTTTTATTGGATGTGGCTCTTGTATACTCACTAGTTCAGTTAGGAAATGGTTCGTATCGTAAGATAGATGCTATAGTCTGTTTTGGGGCTATTAATGCGGTATTTATATATCTAAATTTTGGGGAAATAAAAGTCATTTATAGATATATAAAGGAAGGACGGTTTGGGGAAGGTATAAAAAAGGCTATACGTTTATTGAAATATAGTAAAACAAGTTATTTTACCCGTATATCAAGTATAATTATAGGTATTTGTTTTATTGGTTGGGGCATACAAGTTGAAAGTGGTATATTGATAAAACTAATCGCGTTTACTATTGGTGGTATTAATCTTTGGAGATCAATATAATCATTATTTTAGAACATCTTAAACAATTAATTACGTATATAGAAGCGTAAATATAATGAGGTTGAACCCCCTATGATATAATTAAGTATCGCATGAATTGCTCCATATATTATATTATTTTATAGAAAGAGGTTCCTTATGGCATCCGGCAGATCTGAAAAAGAGTTACAAGGCGTAACGATGTTAGGTCACAAGATCGATTATCCTACTGATTATGCACCACAGGTGTTAGAGGCGTTTGATAACAAACACCCTGATAACGATTATTTCGTTAAGTTTAATTGTCCTGAGTTCACTAGCTTGTGCCCTATGACAGGGCAACCAGACTTTGCGACCATCTATATTTCTTATGTGCCAGATAAGAAAATGGTTGAGTCCAAATCTTTGAAATTATATCTATTTAGTTTCCGCAATCACGGGGACTTTCATGAGGACTGCATTAATATTATCATGAAGGATTTGATTAAGTTGATGGATCCTAAATACATCGAAGTATGGGGCAAGTTTACGCCGCGCGGTGGTTTGTCCATCGATCCATACGCAAACTATGGCAAGCCTGGTACAGACTGGGAAAAGACGGCAAAAGAGCGCCTTCATTTCCACGATATGCAACCTGAACGCGTAGCGTACCGTTAAGATGAATTACGAATTTATAGCTGTCATCTCGGCAATCATATTTTGCTTTGTGTTTGGCCTATTATTGTCATTGCATCCCACAGCGCTCGTTGTTGGTAATCATAGTTCCCTACATACATACAGCCGATGGACACGGTGGAGTGCTTACGTATCGTTGATACTATTAGTATTGCGAATCGACATTACTGTAACAGACAGTATGGTGCCGTCTAGCTGGATGTTTAGTGAATGGTTTCAGCTTGTCACCATTATTATATTTGCTCTCGTCCTACTACAAACCCTGGGATTCGTAGATTTTACACATGGGGAACGAAATGTACAGTTTCACTATTGGCAAGTTGAGCAGGGTTACAGTTTAAACTCTTGGATGGAACGATATTTACAACAGCATCCTGGTCAAGTAGCAGGGGCGTTGGTAAATTATTGTTATGTCTTATGGATGACATGGCGTTCTATGTGGCCTGCCATATTGATGTTATTCTGGTATAAACTATGGGCTGTTGAAGTGAATGGCTTGCTTTCACCGATTATATCTAGAAAAGAGCATATGCCAGATGTGGTTTCTTATTTGATATTAGATCCACATATTGTAACGTATACCTTGGCTGGTTTCTTATGGGGTCATATTGTATTGCATGAACGAAAGAACATCATCTTATATGGCAATAGCAGGGCTTTCCAGTTTGTGCTCTCTAGGCTTATAGTTATCGTGGGCAGTCTTTTATGGATAGGAATTGCCGTTGCCATTGTGACTGTGCCTGTTACGTGGGATTCGATAATTAACACACTTAGTAAGATACGATAAACTCAGTTATTTCCTATAAACTGCGGACTTTAAAGACCCTCAAAATTCTTGACAGATATATTCCTAGGTGTTAGAGTAGGAATATATTTATAGAGTGTACAAATGATTATACCCAGTGTATAGTTTGGTAATTATTAAAACCGTGACTTACGCCCTTGGGAGTATCCAAGGGCGTTATATTTTTGATAGACACACTGTTCGTGTAATGAACGTAGATATGGAGTACTTATGATGCAAGGTTTGCGCGAATTATGGGGCAAAATTCAATACAATATTAAACGCGTCATGGATTCTGACCCGGCTGCCACAAATGTGTGGATGGTTATATGGACATATCCTCATATTACGGCCTTATTTTGGCATTTCTTTGCACATCGTCTCTATAAAGCGGGATGGCCTACATTGGCACGCCGTATAGCACTTCATTCTCGTCATGTAACAGGCATTGAGATTCATCCCGGTGCTACCATAGGTCGCGGCTTATTTATTGACCATGGTATGGGCGTTGTTATCGGTGAAACCGCCATCGTCGGAGATAATGTGACATTGTTCCACCAAGTAACATTGGGCGGTATGTCCTCTAAGAAAACAAAACGCCATCCCACCATTGAAGATGATGTACTCATTGGTACAGGTACAAAAATTTTAGGGGATATTACGATTGGAGCTCGTACTAAAATCGGTTGTAATCTAGTTATAAAACACGATATTCCAAAAGATATGGTTATCTTTGAAACGGATCCGGAAAATATGTATGTTCGGAAACCTAGACGAAAGAATAAAAATAGCGCATCGAATGATAGTCCATATCCTGAAAACTACATAGAATACTATATATAAATAGACTGGTTTAGACCTCTTGCTGTTAGAGGCATATCTGATGGTAAGAGGTCTTTTTGTTTCATAAAAATCTCATTGAAAAAAATCGATAAAGTTATTGACAAGGAAAATCATTATTGTTAATATAATTATGTAATCAATACTGATTATAAATTACAGAAATAAATAACAGGCATAAAAACTGACTGGATTTGTCCTGATGTTAGGATAAATTATAATTGAGAATTAAATGAAAAAGGAGTAATTATTATGAAAAACGTACAACAAGTAAATCAATATTTAGCAGATCTTTCCGTATGGAATGTAAAATTACACAACCTTCATTTCAATGTAACTGGTCCACAATTCAAATCCATCCATGAATACTTAGAATCCATTTATGATGAAGCATTTGAATATTTTGATGCAGTCGCTGAACATGTAAAAATGCAAGGTGAATTCCCATTGGTAAATTCTGTTGAATATGCAAAATTAGCAAAAATCGGTGAACTAGGTCAAGAAGATATTCCTCAACATAAAGTTATCGAAATTTTACTTCATGACTTTAAATATATGAAAGATCAAGCAGCTGCTATTCGTGAAGCTGCTGGTGAAGAAGATAATTTCTTGCTTTCCAACATGATGGAAGATCACATTGAATATTATGTAAAACAAATTTGGTTCATTGAATCTATGTTGAAATAATTCAATTGACAACGCCTTACTGGGTATGATATGATTACCCAGTAAAGCATGGAGGATTACTCAAGAGGCTGAAGAGGACGGTTTGCTAAATCGTTAGGGCGGGTTACCGTCGCTAGGGTTCGAATCCCTAATCCTCCGCCATGCTGAGACCTCACATCGTCTGATGTGAGGTCTTTTTTATTAACCATACAGTGTAAGGAATAGGGATAGAGTTGACGTATTCATATCTGATTGCTTATAATGAATTGTATAAAATTTAATTTAAGGAGACTTTTATGAATACACAATATACACGTCATTTGTCGATGATTCGTCGCGCCCTTAGTATTGGAACCCTTTGTTTAGTGGCATCCTTCGGTGTGGCTCATGCGGAAGACTTTGCAATTCCTAGTGCCCGTCCTGTGGTAGATGGTATGAGTACTGATGATGTTAAAGTCGTATCTGCTACACATCCTGGTAGCGCTAACCTTATTACACCAAATGATTGGACATACAAAGCGTTAAAGACGCTGGTAAAACATGGGGCCATTACAGATACACACGGATTTACATTCGATGATAGCACTAGCTATACAAAGGATGAGTTGATGCCGTTACTTGATGAAGTTGTGGAAAAACGGGAACAAATGAACGACAATGATCGTCAATTTGCGTTGCGTATCTACCAAGAAAACATGCGTGATGTCATGGATTATCGCATTGAACGAGACAAAAAAATCACCGAAGAACGCCGTCAAAAATTAGATAAAAAACGAGTTGAGAAATCTGGTAAAGATGTAAAGGTATCCGAAAAACAACAGGAATCTCTCGATGCGGCTACTGATGAAGTAGCTAAGCCAAAAGAACGGGCCTTAACAGATGAACAAATTAAGGAAAAAATGAAGAAATTCAAAATTGATGACTCTCGTGTAAAGACTAACGGTGATGTTCGTATTCGCTATACGGGTTCCAAGAATGGTAAATCTAAAGCAGATGCGCGTGTTCAAACAGAAATGACGTTTACTCTATAATCCCTGTAAGGGAACAACATGATTAATTTTCTTAAAAATAAGTTGTTTACCGTCCATCAGAATGGCAAACAACAAGTTAGTGAAGTATTTAAGTATATCGGACCGGGTATTATTGTAACTGTCGGATTTATCGATCCTGGCAATTGGGCTGCCAACTTAGCAGCAGGTGCTAGCTATGGTTATGAATTATTATGGGTCGTAACATTATCTACGCTTATGCTCATTTTATTGCAGCATAATGTGGCCCATTTGGGGATTGTCAGGGGGCAATGCCTAGCAGAATGTGCTTATGAATTCTTACCGAAATGGTTATCTCGTACGGTGCTTAGTACAGCAGGGATTGCGGCCGTAGCAACGGCGCTAGCGGAGTTTATTGGTGCTGCTATTGCATTAAAGATGCTCTTTGGTATCCCTCTCGTTATCGGTAGCGTGTTGACGGCTATCGTATGTACAATTATGCTCATTACAAACTCCTATAGTAAATTAGAACGTATCATAGCCGGGTTTGTATCCCTTATCGCATTGGCCTACCTTGTGGAGGTCAATATGGTCGATGTCAATTGGGCTGCAGCGGGTATTGGCTGGGTCAATCCGAGCATACCTAACGAATCGATGCTCGTTATCTTGAGCATTTTAGGGGCTGTTGTTATGCCTCATAATTTGTTTTTGCACTCCGAGGTCATCCAAAGTCGTCAGTTTAATCGACAAGATAAGGAGATTATGCATCGCCAGTTGCGATATGAATTCGTAGATACATTATTATCTATGGGCATTGGTTGGATGATTAACTCCGCAATGATTCTATTGGCAGCGGCCGTATTTTTTAGTCATGGCATTGCTGTTACCGAATTGGAACAGGCAGAGGAATTATTGAGACCTTTAATTGGACCTGCTGCAGGTACCATCTTTGCATTGGCCTTGCTGTTTGCCGGCCTTGCATCATCGGCGACAGCCGGTATGGCTGGGGCGAGCATATTTGCCGGCATGTTTGGCGAGTCCTATGATATGAAGGACTTTCATAGTCGTTTAGGATTGGGGCTAACATATATTCCTGCACTATTATTGATCCTGTTTATTACGGATTCTTTTCAAGCATTGCTCGTTTCGCAAATGTTTTTGAGCTTACAATTGCCGATTACTATATTCTTACAATTATATATGACGAGTAGCCGTCGTGTGATGGGCGCTTATACGAACCGTCGATTTACAGGGGTTGTCCTTTGGGGCATTGGTATTATCGTAACATTGATGAATATTTACTTATTGGTTATAGGCTAATATATACCGCTTGTTTTTGTGAAAGCTTTCACAGAAATAGGCGGTGTTTTATTTTTATGGAATATAGACAAAATAGATTGAAGAAATGTAGTTGTAGTAACGTATAAGACTGTGAAATATGGTACAATAAAGAATAGAATTTAATTTGCTAGTATAGCAGTTTATATATGTTTTCGGGAGGATTTCATGGCAACAGAAAAAGAAATGAATGAATTAAATGCACCTTTACAATCTGATTATAAAGAGGTCGTTCACGACATTGCAGAAGAATTATTGGCGCGCCTTAATATCGAAGAGGATGGCGCTATTATCGATATGTTCCAAACAGGCTCATTAGATCCTTGGCAATTATTCGTATTCTTCTCTGCATTAGAACATGCACTCATGGAGTTTAGAACGGATAAACGCAAGAAAACAGTTATCGTTCATGCTCAGCCAGAGGCCCTCGTTGGTACAGGCCCTGTTGTAACACCTGTATCCACTATGCTTGAGCATATTTTAATGTCTCGCGTATATGATATGAGCGAAGGCCGTTTGGAAACCGGTTTGCTTACAGTGTCTGGTGAAAGCATCGATTACGAAGGGGTTAATCTTAAGGGCCGCCATGTAGTTATTATCTGCGATATTCACGATAATGAATCTCCTTATTTGGCGGAATGCGTTAAATTATGTAAAGAAATGAAAGCTAGTCACGTTGTGGCAGTCCCTCTCATGTTGTGGAACCCAGATCTTATCGACAATTTGACAGAGGAAAGTATCAAGGCGGAATTATCCCATGAAAATCGTCCTCTCTCCTAGTAAGACAAAAACGATTCCTGATACTGAAATTGCGGTCCGTGATGGTCAATTTCAGCCTCATATTACTCAAGAAATTGTAAAACATGTACAATCTCTCGATGCAGCAGCACTTGGCAAGGCCTTAAAACTAAAGGAAGATAAGGCGCAGGTGCTCTTTGATTTCTATCAAGAGTTTGAGTCTCATCCTGTAGGTTTTGCTTGTGAAAGCTACGATGGTATTGCTTTTAAATACTTGGATTGGACAGGACTATCTGATGAGGCTAAGAACTTTGGCAAAAATCACCTCGTTATAATGTCTGCGTTATACGGCGTTGTAGAGCCTACGATGGGCGTTAGAGATTATCGGCTGGATATGGTCGATAAGGTGGGCATTAATCTATATGAAACTTGGCGTGAAGCGGTGGATGCATACTTTCACAAGGAAGATTGGATCCTAAATTTGGCGTCTAAAGAATATGCAAAAATGGTGAATCATCCAAAGGTGGTAACCGTTGAATTTTGGGAATTACGAGGTGATACATATAAACAGATGAGTACGTCCTCCAAAATGAGTCGTGGTATGATGGCGCATGCATGTTTAACGAACCAAGTGAAGCATGTGCGAGATTTACCACGCGAAATTAATGGATTTATGTGCGTTACAGATATTGAGTCCATTACCATACCAAGCGAATCGATGACGGTTCGTTATGAAAGGAAGTGATTGTTTGCAAGTGCAAGATATTCTCGCAAAAGACCTCGTTGGCGATGAATGGCTGACAGAGGATGAGCTAAGATTTCTCATGTCTGTAACTGATGAAGAACAGTTGCAGTTAATCTATAAAAAGGCTTACGAAGTGAAGGCGAAATATGTACAACCTGTGGCATACTATCGTGGCCTCATCGAGTTCTCGAACCGATGTATTAAAAACTGTAATTACTGCGGTATTCGCCGCGAAAATGATAAGACGGAACGTTTTGATATGAATCGTGAAGATATCATCAAGATGGCGCAGTGGGCGTATGACCATGAATATGGTTCTATTACGCTTCAATCTGGGGAACGCTGTGATGACGTATTCGTTGATTATGTGGTAGATTTAATCCGCGACATCAAAGCCATCGGCGATGGTTCTCTTGGCATTACGATGTGCGTAGGGGAGCAAAGTGAAGAAGCGTACCGTCGTATGCGTGAAGCCGGTGCTAGCCGTTACCTATTGCGCATTGAAACGACGAATAAAGAATTATATCACAAAATTCATCCTCGCGATGAACTACATTCTTTTGAAACTCGAGTTGAATGTCTACGCCGTTTGCGTCGTGTAGGATTTCAAGTGGGTACAGGCGTTATGATCGGTCTGCCTGGGCAAACAGAGGAAGACCTTGTGAACGATATCTTGTTCTACCGTGATATGGATATCGATATGATTGGCATGGGCCCCTATGTGGTGCATCATGATACGCCATTAGGCCAAGAGGCATTGGCTATGGGCATTGATGATGAGGCTGGTAAATTGCGCCGTATTCAACTAGGGCTCAAGATGATTGCCTTAACGCGTCTATTCTTGAAGGACGTAAATATTGCGGCTACTACAGCATTACAAGCATTAGATCCATTGGGCCGCGAAAAAGGACTGGCAGCAGGTGCTAATATTTTGATGCCTATCATTACAATCCCAGAACATCGTGCCAAATATTTGTTATATGATAATAAACCATGCGTGGATGATAATGCAGATAAATGTAAAGATTGCTTGACGCGTCGCGTTATGTCCATTGGTGATACCGTTGGGTGGAAGCAAAATGGGGATTCCAAGCATTACGGTAAGCGGACTGGCGAATTTTAGCATTTATCGTTCTATCTCATTAAGTTCTATGGTAAAAGTAACTATTATAAAAATTGATTTTGTATTGGATGAATTAGTCTGTTTTGTATAATAATAAATTAATAAAGTGAGACGATTTGTACTTGTTTGTATTTTAAGTTTGTATTGCTATATAGGTATGAATTGTCTTCTTTTTAACTTTATCTAGTGTATAAGGCTGATAAGGTCATTTTCAAATGAAGCGAATGTGTGAGATATTATAAATAATATTACATTATATAGATGTAGAATCTATGTTAATTCTAAAAGTATTGTAGATAGGGGCTAAGTTTAAATGGATAATTATATTTATATGAATATATCCGATAACATTAGGAGTACAGAGCGCTTTCAGAAATTAAATGATACTGTAACAGAATATGGTGAAGATTTAACTATATTTTTATTACAAAAGCCATTAGCGATATTTACAGAAAGAGATTACTATGAGAATGGAATCCTTATAGTAATCCCTAATAGAGCTATATATTTATTTGATTGTGGAGATGATTCAGATTTATTTGAGGATTATTGTGAAGATATTATTGATGATTTAAATTCATTAATAGTTGAAAAATATCCACAGTACTTTTCGCTTTTAGGGAGAAAGCGGGAGTGGTCTAAATTAATCGAAAAGATAAGTGAGATACCAACTCGAACCCAAATAGATACTATCACTAATAAGGAGCATCAAAGAAAGATTGACTTAATATCTTCGTTATGTATAGGGAGTGTTAATGAATTAAAGAATTTTGATAAATCCTTATTAAGTAAATCATCTTTATCGACTTTAGAATCTATAAGAAATAAAATAATTTTATTTGATACAGATCAAACGAAATTTATTTATGAAGATAAGAAGAATAAAAAACTAATACGTGTTCAAGGGTTAGCGGGTTCTGGCAAAACAGAACTTTTATTACATAAAATAAGACAGATATTTGTTAGTGATGATAATGCACGGATTGCCGTAACTTGTTTTAATCGGGTTTTAGCAGATAGCTTAAAGGTTAGAGTTGTAGATTTTTTTAATAGAATGAAGGTTAGTGAACAAATTACAGATACTCGTTTATTTATTGCCCATAGCTGGGGGAGTAGAAATAATTCTACATCAGGATTATATGCACGCATATGTGCACACTATAAAATACCTTTTCAGCCATTCTCTAGATACAAACAACCTAAAGAGATTTGGAATGAAGCTATTGAATGTTTAGAGAATAAAAGTTATGAACCAATATTTGACTACTTATTCATTGATGAAGGTCAAGATTTTGATGATTCATTTATAAAGCTTTGTGATATGGTAACAGCTAAACAGGTATTTATAGCTGGTGATGTATTACAGAATATATTTTCTAATAATAACATTATTAATTATACTGATACAGACTATATTTTAAGTAAGGTTTATCGTACGGATCCTAGAACGTTATTGTTTTCACATGTTTTAGGATTTGGTTTGCTTGAACCTCAAGCAGTTCGATGGCTTGATAAAAAGGAATGGGAATTATCTGGATATAATATTACTAAGGTAGAAGATAGTTTAAATGACTTTGTTATTTCTCGTAAAATGATTAAGCGATTTGAAGTCACTGATGAATCTGATGATATAACTCCTATTTCAATTTACCCTGAAGTATCTTTAGATACTGAGATTATCACTAGTAATATAATAAATATAATTAATAGTATTAAGCGTGATAACCCTGATGTATCTGCTAAGGATGTTGCTATTATTTTTACCAAGTATAATGAGAATATTTGGAGTAATTTTGCTATTCTTTTAGGACAAGAATTAAATATTAAATTTGGTTGGGACTATCTATTAGCACCTAGAGAAAAGCGAACTCAGTTAGAAAATGAAGTTACGATTACTAATATAAATAATGTAAAAGGGTTGGAGTTTCCTTTTGTAATTATTGTTGCTAATGATAGTTTGAACTACATAAGTGGTAAAAATATTGATGTTGAGGTAAAAAAAAGAAACGCCCTATATATGGCTTTAACTAGGTCCTTTATTTCATCATATTTAGTGATTGAGAAAAATAATGAAATTGGTGGTCTTATTGATAAATTAGTTGCTATATCAACAGATCTTCATGCTAATGAAGCTAAGCTTACTATACAGAAACCTAAAAAGATTATTTCCAAAGAGTTATTATATGGAATTCGAGCAACCCCATTAAAAACACAAGATGAAATTATCCAAGAATGTATGGAGGAATTAACTTTAGACTCAAAAACTAAATCTGCATTACGTAGTATGCTTAAGTTAATTCCTGTCATTAATGAAGGTACGACGAATAAAGAAATAATTAAGGCTAAGATTCAAGAGTTATATTCTACATATACTAATTAGAGTGAAAACGTCATGAGGATAAATTATAATGGGCCGTTATTACTAAAGGAAGAGTTATATATTTATAATAGTGATAGATTCTTATCAGCAGATATCGCTAGACGAATAAACGACTTTTACTTTAGAAGTAAGGTTGAATTGATTTTAGTGTTATTAAAGTTTTATGCATATTTTTTAGATGGAAAAGATTATATTTGCAAGAAAAATAAAGATATCTTTATTTTTGATTACCATTCAAAAATTAAAAGAATTATAATAAACCATAATAAAAAGCATACTTCTTTAGTCTCCTTTTTGTCACTATGTGAATGTGAATCCAAACGTTTGTTAAAAGTTATGCCACAAGACCATATTATTGGTATTCAAGAAATTTCAGTTTTGATTCAATATTATCTTTATTTAGTTGCTAATTCAAAAGATATACTAATTTGGGATGAAGAATATAATATTATTGAAAGTATTTTAAATGATTATAAATCTGATGATGATTCATATCTCAATTTATCTATCGATAGTATTTTATTATTAAATTCTCAATTACGATATCATGATACGGCATACTTTCGTTATGAAATCGATTTTGAAAATAGCATAGAGGTAGATGAAAATTGCAATTTAGTTTTAGATCGTATTTTTTATCACCCACCATATCATATAGATATGGATTATAGAGATGCAAGTAATTATAAAATTGCTTTTGATGGGGATATTGGTGATAATATTTTGGATATATTTCAAGTAAATCATACACAAGCTTTTATGGTGAAAACAGATTATCGTCCTAGTACTATTACGCAGAGTGTTCAATCTTACTTTGATCATTTAGTACTTTCGACAGCAGAAAAAAAAGAGCGTTATAGTCGTTAATTATTTTTAGAGTAGTAAAAGTGGTGGTCTTTATATGGATTTACATGATATTTTATTTTTAAATTAATTAGCCTAATTATCATAACTATAAAATTTTTATTGTTTTTGTTGGTAGAAAATTGAAATATTAATATGCGATAAAAGTATATATAATATTAAGTCCTAGTGAGGTGGATTATGGAGACGAAATGGTATTCTGATTTTTGGCGGTTATTTGCTAGTCCTTTTAAAGGCGGTATTGATCAAGTTGTACAATCTGGTACATTGAAAAAAGGCTTTTGGGGCACTGTATTCTTGTGGGCTATTCCATATATTATATTGGTTTTATTTGGAACTATGTTAATTCCATTTCTTCCTCATAATGAATTTACTGGTTTAACTTATTTAATTGGTATCGGTGCAAGCTTTATATTCATCTTTGCATGGCTTATCAGTATTGGCTGGTCCTTTGTGATGGTTGCTATCGGTTCTTATGTATATAATTGGGTTATCACTAAGATGGGTGGTACAGACAATGTACAAGCCATTATGAAAGTTAGTTGGTATCTACAAGGGTATGATGTACTATTATTTAGTATTGGATATATGATAGTCTTGATTTTAATGGGATTATTAGGCCTTGTATTTGATAGTAGAGCTATTGCTGGTTTTGTATATTTTGTAGGAACCGTGGCATTAATTATTATTTCTATCTGGATATCCTTAGAACTTATGGCAAGACAAGTAATGCTTACTAAGCTGCAAGTATTCATTGCCGGTATCGTAACATTTGTTATCTTCGTCATTATTTCGCTTATTTTCATGGCTCTTTTTGGTGGCTGTGCAGCCTTGGTAGGCCGATAATTTCATTATTATAAAAAATCCTCTTTTTTCGATAAATATTTTTTCGGAAAAAGAGGATTTTTATAGTATTACGTCGAAATCATATATCAAGAACTCAAAGTTTCACATAAGGAGGCGATTCCGATGAAAGAATATAGTAGTGATCAGATTCGTAATGTAGCTGTGGTGTCCCATGATGGGGCAGGGAAAACTGCTTTAGTAGAATCCTTGTTATTAACCTCTGGTGCTGTTGATTTTGTTGGCCGTGGTCAAGATAACAAACATATTATGGACTTTGAGCCAGAAGAGATTAAACGGAATGTAACGATTCAATTGGGTATGGCCCCTTGTGAATGGCATGACCATAAGGTTAACTTTATTGATACACCGGGCTACAATGAATTCCATGGCGAAGTTCGTGCCGCATTGCGTGCTTGTGATGGTATGTTAATGGTATTATCTGCAACGACTGGCGTTGAAACAGATACGGTGCGCGCTTGGGATTATGCTGTTGAATTACAAATGCCACGTATGGCATTTATCAATAAAATGGACGTTGATGGTGCTGATTTCTTCGGTACTATTGAACGTATGCGTGAACTATTTGGCAAGGCAATTATGCCACTCCAAATTCCAATTGGCGAAGGTGCCAATTTTGAAGGCGTTATAGACGTAGCCAAAATGACTGCGTTTACTTACAAAGACGGCCAACCAACAGAGATTGCTGTACCGGCTCATCTTATCGAAAAGGCCCAAGAAATACGGGAAATGACCGTAGAGGCCGCGGCTGAAGGTAGCGATGAATTGTTGGAAAAATATTTAGAAGGCGAAGAACTTTCGTTAGAAGAAATTCGCCAAGGTCTACGCGAAGGGATGATTACAGGCCGTGTGTGTCCAATCATGTGTGGCAGTGCCACATCCCGTATTGGCTTAGATCAAGTATTAGACAGAATGATTCGGTATATGCCAGATGCAGCCAAAAAAGTGATGACTGCTGAATCAGCAGACACTGGTGAACCAGTTGTGGTGCATGTGGATAAACCCCTAACCGCATTCGTGTTTAAAACCTTGCTTGACCCATTCGCAGGCAAACAAAGCTTTGTACGCATCTTCTCTGGTGAACTCAAAGAAGGTGATAAGCTGTTCAACGTTAATCAAGGAACTGAGGAAAAATGGAATAAGATGGTTACCCTTATCGGGAAGCAACAAATTCCAGTGACTGCCGCAAAAGCTGGCGATATCGTAGTGATACCGAAATTAGCTAATGCAAAAACAGGCGATACCTTAACAGCTCCTGATTTTAAGGTGAAGTACGATGCGATTCGTTTCCCTCAACCTTTATATACCGTAGCTATGGAAGCTGTGAAAAAAGGTGAAGAGGAAAAATTAGCTAGTGCTGTGTTAAAAGTAGCCGAAGAAGATCCAACTTGTGTAGTTGTGAAAAATCCGGAAGCTCGCCAATTGCAAATTGACTGCATGGGCGAAGTGCACTTAGAACATATCCTTAACAAGATGGACCGTAAATACGGCGTACAAGCGAAACTTGTAACACCATATATTCCATACCGTGAAACAATTAAAGGATCTGCAGAAACAGAATCGAAATATAAAAAACAAAGTGGCGGTCATGGTCAGTATGGACATGTTAAAATTCAAGTTGATCCATTATATGATGGTCAAGAATTTGCCTTTGTAGACAAGATTTTTGGTGGTGCTGTACCAAGACAATATATACCAGCAGTGGAAAAGGGTGCCAAAGAAACCCTAGATAAAGGCTTAATTGCGGGATATCCTATGATTGGCGTGCAAGTGACACTCTTGGATGGATCTTATCACAGTGTAGACTCCTCAGAGTTAGCATTTAAAGTAGCTACGTCACAGGCTATCAAGGATGTAATTCCAAAGGCGAAACCAGTCCTATTAGAACCAATCTATGAAGTTAACGTGTTTGCACCAGATGCTTTCATGGGTGACATCATGGGCGATTTAAATAGTCGTCGAGGTCGTGTATTAGGCATGGAACAAAGTGAAAGAACTGGTATATCTGTTGTTAAAGCGCAAGTACCATTGGCAGAAATGTCAGATTATGTTACTGTTTTGCGCTCTATGACACAAGGACAAGGCGTATTTAATCGTCAGTTCTATAGTTATGAAGAGGTTCCTCATAAGCAAGCCGATGAGATTATCGCTGCTTTTAAGGAAAAAGAGTAATATAAAATTGTCCACGTAGTTAATTCTAATATGAATTAACATGTAAGTAACAACTACATATACAATTTCATAGACAACTTCATATGTATAACAGTCTTGACGTAAGTCATAAAACTGAATAGTATTTTACGGACCCTCCATATATGTAGCGTATGGAGGGTTTGTGTTTATATAATCCTATGTGGAAGCTAAGCTTTTTATGTGCTACGATAAGGGTATAAAGATCATATTGATATTGTATTTGAATATAGTATGTCTATATAGTATGGTTCTTACAGAAAGGATATAGTTATGTTTTTCTCCAGTATACATGCAGATTATACAAAAATGGGCTATCCCGCAGCCATTGTTCGAGCTCTTGATTTCTTAAAAAACACTGATTTACAAGCATTACCTGGAGGTCGTCATGCCATAGAAGGTGATATGATGTACGCCAATGTAGATGATGTAGAAACAAAATTATTTGAAACTACAAAACCAGAATCTCATAAAATTTATATAGATATACAGTTTATGGTAAAGGGTGAAGAGAATATGGGCTTTTTTGTAGATCGTGGTCGTGTAAAACCGATTGAATCTTATCCTGAACGAGATTGCTATTTCTATCCTAATGAATCTGTCGATGAAGGGCACATCCACTGTCCAGAAGGGTATTATACGGTATTTTTCCCATCGGATATTCATCGCCCTCTTTTAGCGGTTGACGATAAGCCTATAAAAATTCGCAAGGTTGTTGTAAAGGTGCATGTGTCTCTATTAGGTGAGTAACATGATGAAACGATATGAAATTATCGGTATTATATTAACATTATTAGGCGCCACCTTATGGGGCGTGTCAGGCACATCCGTTCAATTCGTAGGTAATTTCCGCAATATGAACCTAGAATGGCTTTTGACGATGCGTCTTATTACGGCCGGCCTTTTAACCGTTCTATATGGATGGATTCGTCAAGGCAGTGCTATTTTTAATGTATTCCGTAATTGGCGAGATACATTAGGACTCGTCATATTCGGCGTATTTGGTATGGCCCTGTGCCAATACACGTATTTCCGCTCCATCGTCATCGCCGGTGCGGGCATTGCGACGGTATTGCAGTATTTGGCGCCATCTATGATTATCATCTATTTGCTGGTGCGCTATGGAAAACGTCCGTCCACAGGAGAAATCATTTCAGTTATTCTAGCTTTAGCAGGCACTATTTGCTTGATGGGGAATAATGGTTTTTCTTTTGAAAGCTTTCGTAGTGACGTGTTGTTCTGGGGCTTATTATCTGCCGTGGGCGTAGCCGTATATAGTGTTTCCCCAGTGCGATTATTAGCTACCTACGGGACAATTCCTATTGTAGGCTTTGGTATGCTCCTCAGTGGTCTCGTGGCAGCAGTCCTTTTCCAGCAACCTCATTCGTATGCGACGTGGGATGTATGGACTGTGGTAGGCTGTTTTAATGTAGTCTTTCTTGGCACCATCGTGTCTTTTAATGCGTACCTTGAAGGGGTTAAACGTATTGGTGCTGTCTCAGGATCTATTTTGTCATCGATTGAGCCGATTTCAGCAGCTTTCTTTGGATGGGCTTTATTAGGTAATCAATTTAATTGGGTTGGTATCTTAGGGATGGCCATGATTATTGCAACTGTTATCATCATTGCCTTAGAAAAACGAGGTCAATCATCTTAATGATAAACTCTTTGTAATAGTAATCAATCCTTATGCGGAGGTTGTATGGAAGAAAAACAGTGGATAGGCATGGGCCTTGCCATTATGGGGGCACTATTTTGGGGGCTTTCAGGTACATCGGTGCAATTCCTCGAAAATGCAAAGCATTTAAATGTAGAGTGGCTGTTAGAAGTGCGGTTACTTGTAGCAGGTTTATTAACAATTCTACTCTCCTATATACAGGATGGGATACGAATTTTTGATATATTTAAAAATCCAAAAGATTTTGGTAAACTCCTCATATTCGGTTTATTGGGCATTGCGTTGGCACAGTACTCGTACTTTAAAGCCATTGCTATTTCAGGCGTAGGTGTGGCTACTGTTCTTCAATATGTAGCACCAACGATGCTGATTATTTATCTATTTATACGATATTTAAAAAAGCCATCGCTTCTAGAACTATGTTGCGTGGCCCTTGCTATGATTGGTACGGTGTGTATTATCATGCAAAAGGGGCTAAATCTATCTGCATTTAATGGAGACGCTTTGTTTTGGGGCCTCATTTCTGCGGCGAGTATTTGTGTTTACACATTGGAACCTATTGAACTCTTAAAGAAATACAGTACATCATCCATCGTTGGCTTTGGTATGTTTATATCTGGTATTTTGGCGTGTATCTTATTTCACCAAGTGGCATCAGAAGCTATTTGGGATGGTATGACTTTGGTTGGATTGTTTACGATTATCATACTCGGTACAGTTGTATCCTTTAATGCTTATATTGAAGGTGTGCGCCGTATCGGTGCCGTACAAGGATCGATTCTTTCATCCTTAGAACCAATCTCGGCCGCATTATTTGGATGGGCCCTTTTAGGCAATGAATTCACCTTGGTGGGCATCTTTGGTATGATTTGTATCATCGCCACAGTGTTCATCATTGCTTGGGATAGACAACGACAAATTAAGAGAGATGTATTAGAGAAACTAAATAAGAAAGAAATAATATAGACATAGAAAAACACATATGCTCGATAGTTAATTATCGTGGCATATGTGTTTTATTGTTATAGAGGTAATATATCATATTTTCTCTAATATCAATTCAAATAAATTCTCTAGTTTTTGTAAGTCTCCATATACCGTACCGTCCATGTAGGTATTATATATGATGTCATTATCGGAAACGCGGATTTGTGCTCGATATCCTTTTGATATGGCAAGTGCTCGAATTACTTCGCGTTGTGTTCGACCATTCCCTTCTCTGAAGGGGTGAAAGAAGTTTAGCGAATCTAAAATTTTAGCCAGTGAGCGAATAATACATTCTTTTGTGTTGGCCTTTTGATGATATGTATTGAGCAAATCGTTTATATATTCCGCGGCAGAGTTAAATGATTGAATCGACATAAAAGGATTTCCACTTTTAGATATATTAACTCTTCTATATTGTCCTGCCCAAGAATAAACGTCTTGGAAAAGATATTTATGAATTTTTTGTATATCATCAGTGGAATATACTAAAATAGGCTGTATGTATAAATCTGCAAGCCGCTTTGATACGTGTAGATGTTCGTTATTTTTGGCTGATTTAGGGTCTAGAATATTTTGTTTATTTATTAAAACCGTTGAGTTTTTATAGGTATAGAGATTATCTAAATCTATATATTGGTAACCTTCGTATTGGTTTTTAGCCAATTTGTAGTTCCTTCCTTCTATTTACAACGTAGTTTTTTAATTCTAGAACAGATTCAGTAGTAGGTATAAAGTCCTCAATCATAGATGAACCTATGGCATACCAAACTGCATCAAAGTCTTCAAAGTTGTCAAATTGTACATCTAAAATAGTGAGTTTTTCTTTGCTTACATTTAACGTCATAGGTACCTCCTTTATTACTACTATTATATCATAGTTAGTCTTTTAATTTTATATACATACCTCACTTGGTTGACTATTTAGATATCTATTCCTATAGTAAAATGTATAGGAACAGATAGTAAGCTATATGATGGTATTTAGTATATGAGGCTACATATGATACAAAAAGAACGTTTACAAAAAGATTTTGCTGCTATGGCACAGTTGACTGGACTTGGAGAAGGCGTTAATCGCCTTGCTTTCACCGATGCAGATTGGGAAGGGCGTCAATATATTATAGATTGTATGATTGATGCGGGCCTTGATGTAGAGATAGATGGATTTGGTAATGTTATCGGTTATAAGATTGGTACAAATCCTGATTTACCAGTTGTAATGGTTGGATCACATACAGATAGTGTGCCCAATGGTGGTAATTATGATGGTGTAGTTGGCGTTTTATCAGCCATTGAAGCAGTGCGTAGCATGATAGACGATGGTTTTGAACAGGAACATACCATTGCAGTAGTAGATTTTATGTGTGAAGAATCTAGTCGATTTGGCGCCGCTACTTTGGGGAGTAAGGCTATGCGTGGCAAATTGACAGTAAATGATTTGCATCGATTAGTCGATACACAAGGTATAACCTTATACGATGCATTGAAAGGTCGTAATTTGAATCCTGATGCTATTGAAAGTATGGCATATAATAGGCCTGTGAAAGCTTTCATAGAAATACATATTGAACAAGGCAAAGTGTTAGAACATGAACAGAAACAGATTGGCATTGTATCTGGTATTGCCGGACCGGAACGGTTTTATGTAACTATTCGTGGTAATGCAGATCATAGTGGCGCTACGCCGATGAATTTACGTCATGATGCATTGTGTGGTGCTTCAAAAATCATCCTCGGCATTGAAGAGGTAACGTCGATGCAAGAGGAGCCACCTGTGGTAGGTACTGTTGGTATTGCCAAAGTGGTGCCTGGTGCTATGAATGTGATCCCTGGAGCTGTAAAACTAGGAGTAGACATTCGAAGTATTTCAAAGGTAGCTCGAGATTCTGTAGTATTTCTTATTAAAGAATTAATCGATGTTATTGCAGAAAAAAGAGGTCTATCTTATACTATTGAGCCTATTTCAACGGACCATCCAGTATCTATGCATCCGCTTATGGTTAAGGAGATTGAAAGAGCCGTTGCATCTCTACAGTTAGAATACATGATTATGCCTAGCGGAGCTGGCCATGATGCGATGCATTGGGCTGAGGTGGCGCCTACCGGAATGATATTTATTCCTTGCCGTGATGGAATTAGTCATAATTCAGCAGAGTTTGCTGCTATAGATGATATAGTAGCCGGTGCAGAAGTATTAGAAAATGTGATAAAGAATATAAGTCTAGTTGGCAATGCCTTAGATTAATATAAAAAACCTTCAACAATGATGATCGTCGATGTAGTTATAACATCTATTCTCATATGTTGAAGGTTTTGTTATATGCATTATTTTAGTTTAAAGGCAATCCATAGGGCACTGAGGATGAATAATCCACCACTTACCCAGAATAGTGTAGTGAAACCTAGTAGAGCCATAAGACTAGAGCCACCGATGGCACCAAGGAAATAGCCAAAGAACAAACAAGATTGGTTATAGGAGAAAACTTGTCCCGTAAATTCTCTAGGTGTTTTGGAGGATAGATATGTATTTAATGCAGGAAGCATACCGCCTAAACCAAAGCCCTGTAGGAATCTAATGAATGCGAGCTGGTAAACGTCCGTTACATACGCTTGAGGAATGTTGAATAAACCTACATAGATAAGCGACACGACGAGAACCTTTCGTGGCCCTACCTTATCGACGAGTTTCCCTAAAGGTGAACTACTCATAAGTTGAGCAATCCCCATAGCAGAGAATACGGCACCTGCAATAAATGCTAAATTCTCGGTATTGCTCGGTACAATGCCCTTAATATATACGGAGATAACAGGTTGTAAGGACATGATGCATATAGCATAGATAAAGGAGGCCACACATAGTGCTACGATACTACTGAATTCAGGAATTTGTTCCTTTAATTTACTGATAGAAAGTTTTTCTATATTAGGCTTTGGTACATAATTTTCATGGATGAATGCTGTGGCTAATACACCTGCTAAGCCCATGAGGATGCCGACGATGATAAAATCATTGCGAATACCTACAGTATCTGCAATATATCCGCCTAATAACGGCCCAATGAGCGATCCTGCTAGATTGGCCGATGCCAATAGACCTAAAGCCCAGCCAGTTCGTTCAATTGGTGATTCTGAGGCTATTAATGTAATGCTTGCCGAGTAAAAACCACTGACTAAACCTTGTATTAATCGAATTAAAACAACCCCTTCTGGCGTTGTTTGAAAGGCGATTAATACATTACAGAGAGCCATACCAAAGCTAGATCGAATTAATGTAATTTTGCGCCCTTTTCTATCGGCAAGACGGCCCCAAAATGGTGCAGCCAAGCAAACAATAAGAAATGTAATCCCTGTAGCTAAGCCAGACCATAAGGACATCCCTTCTGGTGTGTTGACACCTAAATCATGAAAATAGAGCGGGAGAATTGGACCTAATTGGCTAACCCCAAAGGATGTACAGAATACACAGACTAAACTGATGTACACCGTTCGTTTCCACGTTTCCATAAAAACTCCTAAATCGATAAATGAATACTAGTATGTAATTTATAGTATAACGTGATATAACTTGTTATGCATTATAAATATTAGAAAAATAATATATAATCAGATATAATTGTAATACAAGTAATACGAATTAAAGAGAGTGGATAGAATTAATTTAATACTATGATTTTGGAGGTGAGCATATGGCAACGATTTCATTACGTATTAGTTCAGATGAAGAAAAACTATTACAAACCTATTTAGCCGCACATAACTTAAATATTTCATCGTTCATTAGACAAGTCGTGTTTGATAAAATTGAAGATGACTTAGCACTAGATGAAAAGCGTATTTTGAGGGCTCGTAATCGGATTAATAAAGAAAAACACTACTCCCATGAGGAAGTTTGGAAAGAACTGGGGGTATAGAACATGTACGAGGTTATATTTACTGATTCGGCATTAAAAGAATTGAAGAAGTTAGATAAACCGGTAGTACGAGTTATAAAAAACTGGGTTGTTAAGAACCTTGTTGATTGTGTTGATCCGAGAATACATGGAAAACCATTAAAAGGCAATCTTAAAGGTGTTTGGCGCTATCGTGTAGGGGATTATCGGCTTTTTGCAGATATTCAAGATGATAAACTTGTTATCTTTTTATTTGAAGTAGCACATAGGAAAGAAATCTACAAATAAGTTTAGAAATTATAATGTTAGTTGAGATTTTTCTTGACTTTCA
>PVML01019631.1_pt1 | contig 45510 bp, 60 predicted proteins | sample 1853371 | NCBI WGS metagenome assembly PVML01 (sample SAMN08533508, study PRJNA380276) | Human gut metagenome, whole genome shotgun sequencing project. | isolation source: participant 1, chromium library | host: Homo sapiens | collected 2017 | reverse complement strand
GCTTTAGAATGGTGCTGTTTTTTTGCTCATTAAGGTAGATAACCGGTGACTGACCTAACATATCCACAGTAATAAGATCGCCTTTCTGCATTTCGTAATTAAGACGTATATACTTATCGTCTTTTTTAATATAAGGATTGCTGACGGTACCGCCGCTTGCCTTAAAGGTTACTTTAAAACCACAGTCAACGTCGCCAACATTATCAATGTTGCTTACAAGAGAGTTTCTTCTAATCCCAAAACTCATACCACCGATAAAAGTTAAAGGGAACGATAAAGCAGCCTCAACAAACGCAAGGTACTCAGTACGTGGGACGTCTTGCCAAAACGGAGCGTGAGCAACAAAATCAAGCATCAATGTACCCTTTCCGTCTGAGTGTTTAATAGTCGGTATCTCGTTTAGTTTAACACTGATCTCTCTTTCAAAATCTTTACCGATATGTTTCAATGTCCCCTTTAATCTTGGGTTAAAGATACGTTTTAAATTACGCTCATAAGCACCTATATCGTCTTGTACCTGATAAACACAATCAATCATTAAACTACGCACATCAAAAGACTGGGAGGATAGCGTTTCGCCATCCTGCCCTGCATTTTTGTTTGTGTAGTAGTTTACCGGCAAGCTATCATCATAATTAACGACATTCAGCACAGCAAACCACGACATTTCAACGCTTGCTCCTTGCTCGTTTGTATAAATCAATTTTTCATCATATAACACTAATTCACCCCCAATGCCATTTTTTTGTAAGCTCTTGCCGCTTCGCGCTGCTGTGCTGATGCGTTTACCGATTTTGTGTAAATATTTTGTGTTACATTAATTGTTTTATTTTCTGCGCTTCGTTCTTCGGATGCTTCACTTTTTGTTAAAACCTTTTCACCCTCATGCAGAATTGCACGATAACCGTCAAAAGGAACATAATTCAGTCCGTTGCGATGGCTTCCGTCATATTCGTCACCATTCATTGCCGCGTCAACCTCAGCTGCTTTTCTGCGTGCTTCCTCAATCATACGATTCATTACATTTGAAACTGCTCCGACTGCAAAAGATGTTCCTGCTGCAACTCCTGTTGCAATACCTGTCATCATGTTATTGCCGATTGAGTTTAACTCACTCTGAGCGTCATCTACTGCCTTTTTAGCTGCATCAATTTCAGCATCGGTGATTTCCATACCTTTTTCTTCGGCAAGTGAAATCAACCCTTCGTAAGCCGCCACAGCATCATCATAGCGCGTCTGGGCTTGCTCTAAAGCATTCTGATTGGCTAATTCCGCGCCGTGCAGCTGCGCTTGATTGTAGTCGTCCATCATCTTAGTAAGTTCATCATAGTTGTCAGATTGGATAGCTACTGTCATATTTTCATAATCTTGGATAGTCTGGTACATGTCTACTGTTGCTTTTGTATTTTCTTCAAGTGCTTGTTTTGACTCAACAAGTAATGCGTTTTTAATCCCCCACGATGACCAACTAGCTTGTGTGCCATCTTCTTCAGCTTGCGCTTTCAATCGCAATGTCTCAGCTTCCAGTTCATTCACCTGCGCCGCCAGTTTGCCTTGTTCAATAATCTTTTTCTGATAATTGACAATGGCTTCTTTATATGCTGGCTCCATTGCTTCCAAATAGATTTGAGCTTGCTTTGATTTAATCAGATCATCTAGTGCCTGTTTCCCCTCGTTGATAGATATGGTGTTATCCTCATTGAGTTTGATCGCATCCGGCATGACTTTATTGATCTCTTCTATGTAAAACAATGCTTGTTCACGACTTCCGGTAAGATTTCCTTCACTATCCGTCATTTCTTCAAGCTTTGCGATCATCGTTTCTGTATAAGATAGTTCTTCTAAACCTTTTTCGATTCGCTGTTCCTGTGTTTCTTTGAGATTCTGCCATGCTTCAGCTTCTTCATTTACTGTGTCTATCAGCTCTCGTTCTTCTGATTTCTGGTCTTGTACAGCGATGATCAGCAAGCCAATACCTGCCGTGACCGCAGCGATCGCCCCCACAGTTGCTAATAACGGAGCCATTGGTAAGGCAGCAGCAGAAGCGCTTGCGACACCGGCGGCTGTTGATACTGCTTCTGTGCTTTTGATCAGCGGCTTTAATTTTGATAAGCCTGTCATGATATTACCGATTCCGGTAGTTATGCCACCAGTAGCTTTTAATACAGGACCCGCAGCAATAGCCATACCGCCGGCTGTAATAATGGCTTTTTTAGTGCCGTCGTCAAGAGCGTTAAAATGCTGCGTTACATCTCTTAAGCCATCTGATAAGTCTTTAAGTATTGGTCCGACAGTAACCATGATGGTCTCACCAATATCATGTAGAGCTACTTGCGCTGTTTGTATAGCTACCTGAGTAGCATCTACATCATCTACAATAGCACCATACGTATTGTCTATCACATTAGTTGAGCCTTGCAATGTATTTAAAAATTCTTCATATTCAAAGCGACCACCTTTGATAGCGTCTGCCAAATCCGGACCTGCTTTTGTCCCAAACACTTCAATCGCTTTTGTGGTTGCTTCAGCTATATCCGGGGTGGCTTTAATTTCTTCAAGTGTTTTCTTAAATTCTTCACGTGCATCCTTTCCTTCAGATGCCCATGTGCTGATCGATTTTTTCAATCCTGAGAAAGCTGTTTCCGCATTAACGCCCGCTTTTTCCCACGACGCGAATAAAGCAATGGACTCATCCATATCAAAGCCCAGCGTGCGCATTGGCGCACCAAACGTTGTAACACTTTCGGCAAGCTTGCTAACGCTGATTCCGCTGTCTTGTGCCGCTTTAGTCATTAAGTCTAAGACGCGTTTATATTCAGATGCATCAATACCGGCATCACCCATTGCACGGGATACTAACCGCACAGACTCAGTGGCGTCCATGTTATTGACTTTCGCGAACTTTAAAAAATCTTCGGTACATTCACCGAGCTTGTCGCCTAAATAACCAAATCTTGTATTGATCTCACCGATTGCAGCCCCGGCACTTTCAAATTCTACTGGCATTTTAGTAACAACATCATAATAGATGTCTGTCATTGCTTTCAATTTGTCTCCAGTCGCACCGGTTGCTGTTGCGATTCGGTCGATACCATCATCAACGTTATTCATTGCTGCTACTGCGGCAGTGGCTACACCCGTTAAGGCGGCAGAAAGAGGCAGCAGCTTGTCACCGGCAGCATTCATTTTCTCTCCCGCCGCTTTTGCTGCTGACCCCATATCTGCCAGTGTTTTATTCGTTGTATCTACTTGGTTTTTCAGTGACTTTAATGTGTTTTCAGTAGCTACAACTTCACGCTGAAACTCGCGGTACTTTTCTTCTTTTATGTCACCACGTTCAAATTGCTCTTGTACCTGTGATTCAGCTTCTTTCAAAACCTTCAGCTTATCACTGCATGCATTGATTGAGTCAGCCAATAACTCCTGTTTCTGCGCTAGTAAAGTGGTATTTGAGGGATCAAATTTAAGCAGTCTATTAACCTCTCGCAATTCTTTTTGGCTGCTGTTAAAGTCTTTATTGAGTCCTGATAATGCCGATGTGATTGGTGTGGTATCGAGCCCTAACTGAACGGTTAAACCTTCCAATTTCTTAGCCATCAACTTCACCTCCTATAAGCTTCTCTAGCGCTGTTTTGTCTGTTTTGTTATTGTGTAAAGAGACATATTGTTTTAAATACTGCTGTCCTTCAGACGTTTGCATCTTATTCACAATAAAAGCATCCCGCTGATACTGAAGAAAATCATCAATCTGTAATTCTCTTATTTCATTAAAATTTAAACCTGTGTATTTTGATACTAAGTAAAAATTGATTGTCTCTGCATAAATCCCCAGATCACCATCATCAGAGTTGCTATGAATGATCGGGGGTTTTAGTTTGGGTCTTTTAATATCTCCCTGCAGAACATCGTATAATCTGCGATTATTGCGTTTATATCAAATTTATCGTATTGCTGTTCTATTTCTTCAATTGGTACAGTTACCTTGTTTCTATTGTGGTTAAAAATACAATAGACTAATTGATAAGCAGATTCGATTGGATGATCCTCAATCATCGCGTTTAAATCATTAATCATAGATAAAGTGGGTGGCAGAATATTTAGAATTCTGCCACTCTTTAATGTGATATCGTATGTCTTTTTATTGATCTGCGTAAAATCAACATTACTTTTCATTTACTACCTCCGCTACTGGAGCTGGTGTTGCTTTCGGCTTTCCAAACTCTATAATCGCTTTCCTTCCATTCGGTAATGGTTCTGCACTAAAACTGAAACTATTTACAGTTTCTTTGTCCTTCAAGAAAGATAAATTCAATCCTGACTCATTCGATCCCATGACTAAAATGCGGGTATCTTTATCATCATTGACAAATAAAACGAGATAACGTTTTGATTTATAATTGCTAATGCCACCCATTTCTAAGCGCTGCACACCACGTTCAGCATCATCAATCACATTAACTGTTGATAATGCTCGTTTGATTGTTTCGGCATTGGTAATGATATCGCTGTAATTTAGCTTATAATCGTCACCAATCATTTTTTTTCGCACAGCTTTATCATCATCTGATTTTGCGACATAAAATGTTTCTGTAACAGCTAGACTAGCACCGTCTTTAACATGTCCAGCTTTCTTTTCATCGACTTCAAGTACACTTAATGCTGGTAATTCACCACCCGCATATTCTTCAATATAAATATCTCCGCTACCTAAAGATATAGGTTCTTTTTCAATTATTAACTTTTCTTCTGACATGATTTCCTCCTTATTTTCTTGTTAAAAAAGAGAATGAAATGACGGTCATAAACACATCTTCATCCTCTATATAAACTGATTCATAAATATCGTAATCTGTACCCAATTCATCAAGAAAACTTGTAACTTTATTTTCAAGTTCTATATTCTTGATTGTTGAATACAGTTCAATGCGGTAATCATATTCTTCTAGTTCGTTTGCGTGATCGCTACCGCTCACCGAACGTTTAAATGTATAAATGATATAATCACCGCTTTGCTTTTCTTTAAAATGGGAAAAAGCAACCGGAATGCCGATTGCTTTTAACTCTTTTATTAATTCTTCTAGTTTCATTTTAAAACGCCCTCAACTCTTTCAAGTAGTAGCTCGTTGTATTTCTTTTCGTTTTTGCTGATGTGATCAACTCCAGGTACTCGACCACCATTTGTTTTAGCATGTCCGTTTTGTAAAAGGTGTGTAAGTTTAGGCTTTTTCTTATTCTTGCCGATAATTTTAGTATATCCTTTTCCTTGCTCAACCTCGGCTACCCAGCCATCTCGATAGTCACCTGTTTTAACGGGTGAGTCTTCTTTGATTGCCTTTACCATTTCTTTTCCTGTTTGCTTGGTGATTTCAGCCGCTTGCTCACATTTATCATCAGTGTAATCACTGTATTTCTGTAACAAGACAGCTGTTAATCCTTCGATATCGACTATTTCTTTCATTTTTTAGTCTCCGAACAGTAAAGCTCAATTTTATCACCTTTAACAAACGTTCTATAAATGTCATAGCGATTGCCTTCTTCATCTTCAGCTTGACGTTGTTTGCAATAATCTGCTAAATAGATTTCGAACATTTTTGATGCTTTCAAATCAATAGCAGCCGCCTTGAAAAATTCATTGCTTTGCACAGATTTTTCTTCTGCAAAAACACTATACCGTGTCTCTTTTTTGATTTGATTGCCGATTTTATCTGTTTCATATGTTAAATCAATAAGTGTTAAGTCACAATATCTCATTTTTGATATCCCTCAGTTTTAGCTTCATGATTTCAAAAGACTTCATATATTTTTCGGATTCTTTATTTTCGCCGAAATTAGCTTTAACATATGTGCTTATTGCTGCCCTCTGTAAAGCTGCTTGTTTTTCTTCAAGTTTATTTTTGGGTGATGAAATAAAGGTAATTCCTACCTCATTCATTTCAAATATTGCGGAATCAATCAACGTCTGGATTTCTGCATCAAACGATTTTGATGTAAGGCGCAAAGAGAGCCTTACATCATCGATCAGTTGATTCATACCTATACGGCAGCCACTTTCTTAACTCGGACAAAAGCACCAGGACGTTTTACATTACCACCAGCAAAAAGACTTCCGCGATATACATTGATGCCTTTACTAAATTCTTCGTCCTCTGACATCTTGACATCAATACCCGAGAAATTAGTTAATTTATAATCAGAAAGCGATCCATAAACCATCGTATATTCTCCTTCAGATGCCTTTGAAAAAGATTTTGCTTTGGAATTGATTACAAAAGGTACTGTGTCGATGTAACCTGTATTACCATTCATTTCCACTTTGTGATAAGGTCTACCTTGCTTATCTTTTAATGCTTTAAACGCTCTCACATCTTGTTTATTTAAAATTAATACTTGTTCACTTTCAACTTCTTCATCACTTCCGTAAGCAAAAATAATCTCGTCTAAGGTATCTTCTGTGATTCCGCTGATTTCAATATCATCACTCGCTGATAATACATCTGAATTAAAGATACCAGTGATGTGCCCAGCTGCACCGTCACCATTCAAAATCTCGTTATTCAATTTGCGTTTAAACGCTTTGCGAACTTCTGAGATAATGCGTTCAGCGTATTTTGCATTAGGAAGCTTTAATAGCTCCTCAGTCATTCTAATCAACTTAGTAAGTTTAGTTTTCTTGATTTCAGCATAACCAAACTTTTTATCACCCTCACTATAAGCTGCACCTTCATCAGTGTATTCAGCTTCGTTGCTTGCAGTTTTTTCATATGGGATTGTATATGATTCTCCGCCTTCTAAATCTTCTGAGTCAACCAAATCTACAAGTGTAGACATTTTATCAAATGCATTTTGAATATCCCTTGAATACTTCTTTTCTAATACAGCTCCACTTGAAACTAAGGTTACTGCTCTCTTTTCTTTAATAGTAGCACCACGCTTTTCTAAATCGTTTTCTGCTTTGCGTGATTCATCAACCAGTGTTCCTTCTCCATTGCTGATGCGACCTAATAATTTTGCTCTTTTTTCAGCTTTATCATTGATCGAACGTTCCTCAGTCTCTAACTCATTCAATTCTTTTTCGATTGCATCTAAGTCTGAGTTCTCTTCTTTTGCTAAATTTCTTAATTCCTTTTTTCTGTTATTGATTTCTTCTAATCGGTTCATAAGTTTTCCTTCTTTTTATGAAAGTCTGATTAATAATCTTCTTCTTTTTAATTCTTTTTCTGCCTTTTCTGCCGCTTCTTTCTCGGCTTCTTCGAGACTTCTTGCGTTGATAGACGTATCATCATAAGCTGGTATAGATACAGCCGATACATCATGCAGGCGTTTCACCTTAGTTATCGTTCTCAGGTCATAAGTATTCGCCTGTTCGTTTTTTTCTTCATCAACGGTAAAAGAAAAAGACATCTTCGTTACATATCCGTCACGGATTTCTGCGAAAACGTCTCTGCCTAATTGTGTACCTGATAAATCTGCTCTCACCTTTAAACCTATATCATCAACAGTCAATGTTAAGGTGTTGTTTGATGTACGCGCTAACACTCTGCCTTCATGATCGTACAGCATTACAACATCACTCATATCACACTCATCAAAAGCTTTTTGATCAATCTTTTCCCGATACTCAACTTTTCCTCGTGAATATGAATTATATTCAAATAGAACTGTTTCAGTATTAAACTTAGCGGCATATCCCTCAACTATACAAGATTCTCCTTCTGACTTGCTCCTTATCTCAAAATTAAGATTTCTTTTCATTTGCTCCGCCTCCTTTCAACATGTCGTCGCCAGTTAATTCAACTTTATCCAGTTTTTCTACATCGACATATTCACGACGTATGTAATACTTATTTCCATCACAAGCACCAGTATGTGCAAGATTGAAGATATCGCAACCAGCATCATGTGTAATAAAGCCTCTATCAAATAGTTGTGTCACTGTGCTCAATTTACTTTTATTTGACAAATATTGCATCTTGTTTGATTCAAATACGATTTCATTTTTAAAAGAAATTTCTTTTTCTGAATAAAACATTGCAGACATTACTTGTGAAATCTGAATCGCAAATGGTTCAATTTTACTTTCATAATAAGCATTCCATTCATCTTCCGTATATTGATTCATCAAAATATGCTCATTTGTACCAAAGTAAATATATAGTGTATTTTTGATGTAATTGATTTGTGAGTCATTAATCAAAAACGGTTTGTTGTCTACTGGTGTAACCGATTCGTAGGTATTATCTACGATAATCATGCCGCCAGGATTGTCCTCAAAGTTATCTTTTACAAATTGTTCTCTTAACTCTTTGAGCGCTCTTTCCTTCTTTGGCGTTGTGGTTTTTGCAATCATACGAACGCCGTTACCGTTCTTCACTCCGTTTTTTAGCCTTGTTTGCTGATACTTTAACGATTGCAGCACATCCTCAAGTGGTGAGTTATCCGATCCTTTTAATTCATAATTGTAATAGTGATTTTTCAAATGCCCTACCTTAGATAATTCAACTGCATACGTTTTGTCATATTCCATTTTAAATCTAAGGTATTTAATTCCGTCACTTTCAACAATTTCTGAATTACTTGTACCAATCGGATATAATCCAATCAGATTTTCGTATTTATCAAGCAAAGGCACGATATACGCATTGTTTTCAGCTGCATAATAAGTAGCTAATTTATAAAGAAACTGCGATCCTGTCATATAGTCATTTGCTTTAACATTTAGTAAATAATCAAGCTTTGAATTTTTGCTGCTCGAACCTTTTACTACTGCATTAAGTTTCGATATATGAGTTGCAAAGCTGTTAATGATTGCTCTTGTTAAATCCAAATCGTATAAGGATGAGCTATTCAAGTAAAGAGTTGGTGTATCATAATAAAAAATATTCTGTGCTTTAGTATTGAAAAATCTATCTAATAAACCCATTGATTCACCTCCTCTCTATATTGAAGCGTTATAAGACAGCATATCTCGTGTATAAACAACATACGCATTAATCAGGCTAACCGCTCCATCTATACGCTGTATTTTCGCTTTTTTAACAGGTCTGATGTTATCGTTTTTGTCTTCCTCGATTTTTGTATTCAACAAGCACCATTTCAAGACAGGATTATCATTGTAATTGACTTTCTTGTCCATCAAATCGGCTTTTAAATCTTTCATAGGTTGTGACATGGTGATAGGACCTTGAATTACTTTACTCATCGGGAATCCTTCTCTTGTCATTTCTTCTACAAAGTAAACCGCACACCACGGGTCATATCCGATATTGTAAAAAGTGAAGTTATATTCATCCCTCATTTTCTTAAACCAATCGGTGACTTCTGAAAAATTCACTCGGCTGCCTTCTGTAAATGTGACCCATCCTTTATCATGCCAAATCTTATACGGTACACGATCTTGTTCTTCCTTCAATTCAGCAACTTCTTTCGGTATGAAATACTGCTGAATGACATGAATATCACTGTTTTCAGAGGTTTTGAATAAGACAGTCGCACAAGTTAAATCGGTTGTAGCTGATAGGTCAACGCCACCAAAGGCGTAACAATCAAGATTTTCATAACTGAATTTTTTATCACACATTACTGTTTCCATTGAAAGCCAACTATCGGAAGAATTTGCCTTCATGTCAAAATCTTTGACTAAAACACCTGGCAAGTTGTTAGGATCGTTTTTTGCGCTTCTAACCTTTCCTTGCAGATAAGACAGTTTCTTTATCGTGCCAAGCCCAGGGTTTGCTTTTATCCAACACTCAGGCTTCTTCCATTCTTCAATTTCATCAAGTTCATAGATCAAAGCTAAAAACTCATAATCTTCGTATGTTTCCGCAATTACATTAGAGGCATAGTCATAAATCTGGTCAAATATATTCTCACGTTGTGTACCGTTTGTGGTAATCATAACCAGTAATGGCTGATTACGTGATGCAAGAGATTCATACATAACCTCATAAAGAGATCTTTTTTTTTTTGCTTGCAGTTCATCAATGATAACTAAGTTTGTGTTTAACTCATCTAATGTGTCGCTATCACTTGACAAGGGCATAAAAGATGAAAAAGTCGATTCTACATATAGATCGGTTTTTCTTTTTTTCACAAGTTTCCTAAACTCAGGAAACTTATTTTTCATCATTGTCAGCATCTTACATGTAGCATTAAAGGCTAGTTTCGCCTGATCTTTTTTTGTTGCCACCGAAAATATATCTGCACTACCTTCACCGTCAGCTATCAGCATATATAACGCTATGGCTGCGAGTAATGTTGTTTTTCCGTTCTTTCTTGCAACCATCAAAAAAAGCTGTCTAAAGCGTCTGAACTTAGTTTCTTTATTCAACCAACCAAAAGTAAGTTGTATGGCAACTTTTTGAAATAATTCCAGCTTTAAATCTCCACCTAATTTTCCAACTGCCGTTTTACAATAATATTCAATAAATAATATTGGCAGCTCACCAACATCAGGATCAAAATAGTAAGGGAAATCCTCATCTTGTTCTTGCCTTTTTAAAATATCAAGCATTCGCTGAATCTTTTTAGGAACAAGTATCGAGCCATCAGCAATCTTTTGACGATATTCTTCTACATAATTCATTGCTTATTTTTTACTTCCTGTGCGTATGCCAAAAATCCATTAAAGTCTCCTGATTCTGTTGGTGATCTTACTTTTAGTGTCTTTTCATCAAATCCTAAAATCGCACTTAATGTTTTGATCGCTGTGTTATAGTTCTTGATCATTGTATTATACATCTGACTTTCTGGAGTCTGCTTATTGCCATACTGATTGTCACCATTTCGATAACATTCGGAGTATCCTTTTAACAATATTTCTGATTTTAAATACTCAAGCTCTACTTTCATAAAACATGTGTTTTCTATCAAACCTTTACATAAAATCTTCTTTTCTTCTGCTAAATCACTAATAATCTTGTTAAATTCTCGCAGCTCTGCTTTAATCTTTTTTTGTTTGAGTTTGATTATATCATCTAATGGTGGTTCGCCTGTCTTGTCCATTTCGACACCCCCTTTCACATATTCAGTTGCGGTTATACGGTCGTCCTCTCTACGGTCTCCAAAAAGGCACCCTACCCTCATTTAATGGGGGGAGTGTCCTCGATGATGTTTCCATCTGAATCAAATCTATATCCTTCAGTTAATGCACTTCTGTTGCTTTGATGTCGCTTCTTGTGACAGTCATAGCAAAGCGTTACTAACTTATCGGGATTCAGTGCGATGTCTGCATCATTAATGTTTGCTGCTGTCAATGGTGTTGAGTGATGCACCTCTAAGCCCGGCGTGATCCTGCCGGCTTGTAAGCAATCTTGGCATAAGCCATTGTCACGTTTAAATACATAATCTCTAACACGCTGCCACCGCTTGCTTTTATAAAAAGGTTTTGCAAAAGGCTGTGCCATTACGCTATCCTCCTGCATCTGCTGTCATAGCACCAATGACTTGATACCTCATGATCTGCCGCTGTTTGATTCTGCTGCTGTCTCAATATTTTTTTGCGGTCAGCATTGTATTTGCAATATCTCTTACATGATCCGTGACAGCCAATGTGCCTATCACTGCACTGATAACAAGGTACATCTTTAGTCATGTTCTGATAGCAGCAACTTGGCAGCCTGTCTTGATGTCCAGCAAACACGATCATCAAGCATAGCGAGTATCTCACTATAAATAAAATCAATACCGTAGCAAGCCTTTTCTGACATGTTATAGATCATGCTTACTGTGCTCCATACCATTGATACGGGTTCGCCGGTTCTTGCTCTCGCTTCTTCAACAAATGTTTTATCTGTCATTTTCGCTCTCCACATTATGAAATTTTATATTTACGCAAACATTAAACGTTTTATTGGATGTACGATTTTCTAATTCTTTCTCTAAACGGTCGATTTTACTTCTATATCCTTCTATTTCTTTTGATAGAGATAAAATACAATCAAAGTACGTTTTGCAGTGTAGGCGCTTAAGACGGCGCATTGTTTTACATACCAGCGTGTCGTCATTAAAACTAAATTCTTTTTTCAATTCATCGATATCCATGTATATTTCCTTTCGCCGGGGTTGCCGGGCAACAAAAAAAGGCAGCTGTTTAGCTACCTAAAATAAAAGCATCTATGCCTGTACCATACGCATTTCAGTATATGGCCGATATAGATGCTTTTACGCAATAGTCTCCGTAGAGTTACTATCGCTTTGTTTGTTAGATTAACGAGATTAATTGGGTGGGGGAAATACTTCCCGCTAATTCCACACTATCATAATATCACGATTTTAGCCGTACTGAGTATCATCTTGCAAAATACGCTTGATTATTTTATCGATTGTCCTTTTAGTCTGCGCTATCGATAGATAAACATAGTCAAGGCTATCAATACGCTTCCTGTTTATGTATACATCAATAAGTATCCTTCTCTCATCTTCTTCAACCTTACTCAGATAGTCGTCAATTTTAGTAATCTCATTCAGGTGCTTATTACGTTCAATAACAAGTGCTTCTTCTTCATGCCAATATTCATTCTTTTTATCTTTGTAAGGATCACGTCCGTTTTCTATAACTGCTGGCTTTACCGTTGGTGAAGAAACACCTTCAATTTTTACACTGAGTTCTTCAATCTTCCACTGCAGTTCTTCAATCATTTTTTGATGATATTTATAACTCCTTAAATCTCTTTTAAATTGCTCAATTTTATCCTTTTCGGTCAACATTAGATCAGTCCCCACTCTCTTAAAATCCTAAACAAATACATCTGCATATCCCAGTATGTTTCGCATGGCTTCGCCCGCAATCGATCATCTGCTTGAGCGCCAACTGCATATGATCCAGCTGCACGATACACTCTTATCTTTTTATCACCGATATTTGCATAGATTACAAGCCGCTGAAGTTTATCGCTATATTTAGGCTTGAAATTTATTTGCGGGAAATCAACGCCTAATTTAACTAGAGCATCAGCAATCAAGGCTTCATCAGTTTTTGCCATTAATCGACCTCCTCATAAGTCTGCTCAAAGATCTTTGCCTTACATGGATAAATTTCGCCTTGTATGCCCCTAATGATATAATCACCTGTTTTAGCTGTCATAGTTCCTTCAAGCGTTTCAATCACACACAATGCAGGCGCTGAATGCTTCCCGAAATTGTAGGTTTTTATTTTATTTTCAGATACAGCATCCCAAAACCAATCCTCTTCAACAAGTCCTCTTTCATTTAGCTGAAATGCTTCAACTATAACTGGTTTCTTTTTGTATTTCATAATTCCTCTAGCTCCTTTTCTGATTTCCAATTCATTTAAGCCTCGATCTTGATACATGCAGCTCCGGTCCGCACTTCAAATCATAATCACACACGCCATTAATAAACATAGCTATTAGCTCCCTCTGTTCATCGCTTAGTAATAGTTCAGCAGCCCTATTATCATCAATCTCAACAAAAACGAGATATTGAGGTTTTTTAATTTCAATCTTGTCTTTTCCGGTCAGCATTCTATTTAATACCTTTCATATAACAAGCCCAAAATGTTTTACTATTCTTACCGCTGTGATGTCCAAATAATGGTCTTCTTCCGATTGCATTCCACACATCAGCAGCAGGAATATCAAATTCATTCCATTTAAAAATCAACACCCCCTCATTATCAAGCACTCGCATACATTCTTGAAAACCATCGTGTAACATCTGTTTCCAATTCTCTCCTAATTTTCCGTATTTCTTTGCAAGCCATGCTGTTTCTCCAACTTTTTGTAAATGTGGTGGATCAAAAACAACTAACTTGAATGTATTATCGTTAAATGGGAGATTAGTGAAATCACATTGTATATCTGGATTGATAACACATGATCTCTCTGAGTTTCCGTTATTTGATTTCCAAATTCCCGTATAAAGCACATTACGTTTATCACAATAAAGTACATTGGGGTGATTTTTATTAAACCAAATCGTTCTAGATCCGCATGTTGTATCTAGAATTATCTTATCTTGCATATCTTTTCCTCCTAGTGCTTAGCTCTCTCAAAATCTTCCGCAGATACATAACTACTTACTAGATGCTCTGGCAGCCATCGGCTCTGTGGTTTTTGAGCTCCCCAATCAAAATAAGCGATCAGATAATGAGGCTCTTTGTTTATAACTTCAACCATTTCGACTTTGTATCCGTTGACATAATCGCCTCGCTTTCTCTCGTTCATATCTGATTCTGCCATACATTTTCATATACCATTTCTCACACTCTCGGCAGTAACTGCTATACTTCTTTGTTGTATTCATGTATCTAAACTGTGTGATGTCCTTGTATTCGCCACACATACTGCATTTACGTTTCATTCACCTGCACTCACTTTCCGACCTTGTTCAAAAACATTTTTCTAAACACACTCTCAAGCATAGGTACTGGCATACTGTTACCTGCTTGTTTGTATAACGTTCGATTCATCTTACCATCAACTGATGGGTTTGCTTTTAATGCTGCTTCAAAATCAAAATCAGCAAATCCTTGTAAACGCCAGCATTCACGCTCTGTAAGATAACGATACTTTCCATTACCCCAATCAATGACTTGTGCAGGTGTGCGATCTTGTCTACAAGTGATAGTCATTGCAAAGTCTTTTATTACTGTTGTGCGCTTGATGCCTTTGCTACCAATACAGTTAAGCACGCTTGGCTGTGTTACAGTGTAATACTCAGATACATCGGCTTCTAAAAAATCATCGAGTGGTTTCATCTGTATTCTTACTAAATTGTCAAAGTCAAATGGTATACCATAGAGTGATGAGATTGTAATAACTCGCCGCCTTGCTTGTGGTAACCCAAAATCTCTTGCATCTAAAATTGCATAGCTATTTGTATAATCTAACTTTTCCATTTCACTTAAATATCGTTTAAAATTGCCAATCATGTGTTTTGATAAAACGTTTGTTACATTTTCCCACAACACATATTTTGGCTTCCACTCGCCCATTTGCCTTATAATATTGATTGTTTCCCACATTAGACTTGATTGAGTTTCTGACCCTTCATCTGCACCTTCTTGCCTTCCTGCTATCGAAAAATTCTGACACGGACTTCCATGTATTAAGATACTTGGTCTTAGATTCCAACCAACAACAGACTGTGTCTTGTAAGGCAGATCAGCAATAAACATTTGATTATAACTGTCTACTGCCTTTTGATCAATCTCGACATAGTCAATAGCCTTTACTGGAAGCCCGATATTTCTAAAAGCACACCGAGGTGCGCCGATACCTCCGAATAATTCTAATGATTGTATCATTGTTTCCTCTCAAACTGATAAGATTCTTTGCAATTGTAATTGCCTTTCATGATGATGTTTTCAGATATGAATTGATCAGCAATCTGATAAAGTGACTTAGGCACACAATTAAATTCTAAATATGATTTTTCAAAATCTTTCAAATTATCAACGTTTTTTAATAAATATTTCGATGTGATTTTTTGTATGGTAGCAAAGTGCGCACCCATCTTAACAAACTCAAATAACTTGCTGCTCTTATCAAAAACATACATGGTATGAAGCCTTAGCATATTTTCAAGTCGCGCTTCTGCGTATTCTTCTGTCAATTTATATTTGTCATAAACATAACTAGCAAAATTGCGTATATCTTCAATTTCTACTGTAATATTTTCTGCATCCGGATATAACTCACACATATATTTTTCAAGCTCATTCATTAGGTCCTCATCATTCATATTTTGATAAGGGTTAATGACGTTATGTAATGGATATACATCACATTTTGCTTGCAACTGATTGCTTGTTCCTTCTAAACAATCACATGTATATTCGACCATTTCCTCAGCATCTTTATCATAATACTTCTCTTTAACATACTTATGAGGTATATCAGATTCACAAATATCTTCATAGCATTTTTCAATGTACAGCCTTAATATAAAAGGCCAATGGATTGTGAATGGTATGCTTTTTACATCTTTTTGATTACTAAGACTTTCCATAAGCAGCCTCCTTGCTGATCCGTTCAAATTCTATTACCCAGACCCAGGGATTAGCTTCCCAGCTATACAAATCGTAATCACCAGTTTTTATTGTGCTATTCCATAGATCAGCAAAGGCAATCTCATGAGCATATCGGATGTTTTCGGTCTCTTCATAAGGCATCTGATTTTCATAATGCTTAACTATGCCAGGGCGTACACCCTCATTAATGATTTCATCATTACTTATGTTTTGAAGTCGTTCAATTCGCACGTCAGTTACTTTTAGGAATAATCTGGCTGCTTTTTTTGGCATATGGATTGATGGATGCCAACATGCTCTATACCACTCATCTAGCAAAACACTGTCAGCCCTATATATGTATTCATCTTCATATAAAGCCCACTCCTCTCGAACATATAGGATGTCACCGCTTTTATAATCAGGCTTCAATGGATGTGTAATTTCGTTCCAACAATCGCCTATTTTCTGATGTAAACTATAAGCATCATTTCCGTATTTATCAGCAACACATTGGGATAAATTGTTATTAATAAATTCTTCTCTACGTTGCCATTTGGCAATTCGCCTTGTGGTAGTCTTTCTTCCTTCTAGTATCGCTTTCACCATTTCTGTGTTAAACAATATCGGCTTCATATTCTTCACCTTCCTATCTTTTTTTTCTTTTACCAACATCAACTAATTCTGCATCTAGTCCAAATAACGCTGCCTGCACCGGCTTTTCTAGCTCTAGGCGACCGCCAGTCTAATCAATGCACTCTTGGCACAGAAGATGCCCATTCATGCCCTTGCACGGTTTCCAAGATCCACAGAAGTCGCATTTATCTACTATTCATTTAGCCATTTTGCTCCTCCCGTTTACGAACTTTTAACGAACTTTTACGAAGTTCAGCACTTTTCCACGAATAACTTCATTTTTTTGCGAAAACACCAAAAATCAGGCAAAATTCATGCAATATAACCTTAATATTATGTTGCATCATGATTTCAGCGCTCTGAGCTTTAAATAACGGCGTTTTCACACGTTTTTTAAAGTCCAATAGTTTTTGGTTTTTTTGCACCCTTTTTAGCCTTATATCTCGCTGAGCTGTGCTTGGAAATGCAGGAACTCCTGAATGCCTTCTGCAACCTCCAAGAGTTCCATTTCTAGCACCTCCGCCGGCAGCTTTCCGTTGTGTGTCCTCAAATACTCAAACAGCTGCCATCTATCTTGCATAACGTTTCTCCCGGAAGATCTGCGTTGTCTTTTGATACTCCAGATCGATCTTGCCACGCTTACCGGATCGGTTTTTATCAACGATCAACTGTATGTCTGATGTCGTTTTATCAAGATCATCATTAGGATTATGCAGCAGCATAACCACATGAGCTGATTGCTCCAACTCTCCGGAATCTTTAAGGAAGTTAACGGTAGGCGCATCAGTTCCTGCACGATTAATATGCGCAAGTAGGAATACTGTAACGTTTAGATCCTTTGTCATTTTTTGAATTTCCCTCACAGCTTCACCGATTCGCTCTGTATCACTTTGACGTTTGCCGGTTGTTACATACCCAATATGATCAATAAAGATGATACAATGCCCCTCTCTTTGCTCTCTGGTAAGGATCGCTCTCACTGCTTTCAAAGATTTTGATCCGTTATAGATTTTGATTTTCTTGTTGTAGATCAGTGTTAAAGCATTATTCAATTTATTGATCTCGTTCGTTTCAAGCTTTGTGAACCGGTTTATAGGGATTGCTGAATTGATAGCTGCCAATCGCTCATAGATTTCTTTTTCTGTCATTTCCATATTTAAATAAATGCATTTGTATCTATCCGAAAGGTCATTGATCATATTCAGTGCAAAACCGGTCTTGCCTACTGATGGGCGAGCTGCAATGACATTCAGTGTATTTTCTAGCAAGCCCACTCTGTTAAGACAATCTAAATCTCTAAATCTAATCTTTGCTCGATCTGTCGTTATCAAGTCATAGATCTCTTGAGGTTTAGGTTTATGATAATCATTAACATTTACAAATTCCGAGCTAACGGATCTAATATTATCAACAACCTCGCTATAAGATGCCTTTCCCTCAAGCAATGCATCAGCTATTTTAATGATCTGATTTTTTTTATAGGCTTCCTCTTGCTTTTCCATCAAGAAATGAAAATTGCTGCTTGATATGTATTCATCAGACAATGCCATACAGTAATCAACAAACTGGCCTGCATCTTTTACCTCAGCACACATTAAACCGATCGAGATTGCACCATTCTCAGCATAATATTTTTTAAATATCTCATAAGCTCTGCGATTTACCGGATTGACAAAATGTTTTGAATCCAGTGAGCATTCATCTATTGTTTTCGGATCGGTGAGCATAATAGAAAGCAGTGCTCTTTCTATTTGATCGTCATAAGTTTGGGTATGCATTTTTGCTTGTCACCTCCCTGTGCGGTTTATCCTGTTCTTTCATCAGCCAATTCACTATAAAGCGTAAGATCCCTTTTTTTGTTTTCCTGCGCTTAGGATTAGCAGATAACCATGCCTGCATCTTTCTCAGTTCTGTAACTATATCCACTGCCGGGAATAATTGATGCCATTCATCCACTTGCTTTTGATTTATTGGATACATCGAATTATCATTTAAAGACAATTCAATAACTGCTGGTGCTGATTCCTCAGTGCCAGTATTACTTTCTTTTTCTTTTCTTTTCTTTACGTCATTATTGCTGCCATTAACCTCGTTTTTGTTGACAATAACTAGATTATTGTTATCAATAACCGCATTATTGCGTACACTTAAAAAAGCATCCGGCAAAATGCAAAATTTTGATAATATATTAGGCTGTCTTCTGCGAGCGGTGATCTCAACGTACCGGCGCTGAATGCCAACAGAGGTGATAACACCCTGCGCAAGGAGATCCTTATCGAAAAGGTCTAATTCCGCACAGAAGTGTATCACTTGCAGCACAACCTCTTTGTTCCTTATCCACTTAGATCCTATATCTCGGACAAAGAACGTACTTAATTGATTAAGATCAGTTTGTAAGTAATAGCCCTCTTGGTACACTCGGCGGATCACCCAATCATAAACAGTGTAACCAAGAGGACCATATTCATTTAACAAATCAATGATCTTAAAATCAGAATAAATATCAACATCACTCGGAAAATAGCTGCAACCCTCTTTATAAGGTCTAGCCATTTTTTCCTCCCTTTGTTTACAACACGTCTATAACGATGCTTTCTGATGGTGTATCCATGCCATTATTCACCATCCATTGCCTTGCCATAGATGCAGCTGCATAACACTCACGTCCTCGCTTTTCCATTTCACGAATAAAATGCATGACCTCTGTTGCATTCTTTGGAACGTAATAACCAGCTCCTGAAGCAGTTGAGCAAATCACCATGCCTTCCATCCTAAGATCACGAATGAAGTTTCTGACAGCTCTTTCGCCCAATCGTGTTTTATGGCAAAGTTCATCCTTCGTGATTGCATTCTCTGCTCCGATTGCTTGTTCCAGCAATCTTCGGATATATTCCTTCACCCGATAACGACGACCTTTCCGTCCTCAATTAAATCAGATAAACCTTCACGCAAATACCCGGCAACTCTCTTCTGAGCTTCAAGTTTCCATCTGCCACCGTCTGCTTCATACAGGGCGATGCGATTTCCTTGTTTAACTCTCAATAGATACATAGTCTCAGGCTGCTCAACCTCTGTATATGTGCGATATGCAGCCAATCTGACAAAAGGGTTGACTTCAACTGCATCCTTACTCTTAACTGCTGCCCCTTTTTCAACGGTTACAGTTTGACTAATGCCGTTGTCTGCTACTTCTAATTTTTCCGATTCTACAAATGAGCTGATTAATTCCAGCAAGTTCCGTTTATTATCGGTATTTACAAAACATGTTTGCAACTGGATAATAAACTCCTCTAAATCCATATAAAAATTAAAATTGATTTGTGGTGTTGTAGGGGATACGGACAGCACATAATTACGTTTTTTATACTTATCCAATGAACTATATACTTCAATGTCCTTGTGTGTTGCTGATACGATGAGCGGATACTCAAAATCTCCATCTTTACACGTAACATGCAGAAAATCAATAGCAGCATCTAACGTATTTAATTCCTTGTAGTTGCAAGCATCCGGCATCAGACGTTTACCGTCAATATACGTTTCACCATTTATATCCATTACTTCTGTTTTCTGGGCTTCTACTGCTAATCCTGTAATATACTGAGCTAATTCTTTCAACATGTTATTTTTCCTCCTGTCCAGTTTGGACTGTTTCTTTCTTAATTAAATTCTCTGCGCCGATGCCAATCAATAACATCTCTGGTTCATAGATCTCACCATCAAGATTCAACTGCCCTCTTGCCTGATTGTTGCTTTCGATGAGTACATTGATTAATTGACCACTTTGTGGATCTTTAACACTGTGCATATTCATTATTGATTCTTTTGCTTTCATTTCCCCCAGCTTGTTTTTGACCTTATAGCTAGTGATCACGTTTCTATCTTCAACCGGTTTAAACATGATCTCGATAATAAGTTTTCTTACAGCCTTAGGATCCGAGTTCACATCGGCAATGTTTGCCATGATTTCGGATGTTTTATAATCTGCCCTTTCTTTCAGATTACCATTGTCCATATCTAAAATACTTCCTTTTGATTGTTTCATTTGTTCTCCTTTTCCTTTCATCTGGAAAATTTCATATTTTCCAGTTTCTTCCTTTTTTCTGCATCCGTCGATACATTGTAGATGCGTGTTGTATCTAAGGATTCGTGACCTAATATATCTGCAAGCTCTAAGATGTTATTGTTGTTTTGCAGTAGAAACTGCTTTGCAAAAAAATGTCTAAACGAGTGTGCATGTACCTTTTTTTTATTTACTCTGGCAGCACCGGCAATCTTTTTTAACCTCCTCCATATGGTGCTTTTTGAAAGCATCTTGCCTTCTTTCTTGCCAATAAACACATATCCATGTCTTATTCCCTGATGCTTGCAATATCGACGTAATTCTCTAGCTAAATCTTGTCTGAGTATTACCGTGCGATTTTTGCCTTTATTGCATACCTTGATGTAGTTGCTTTGGATACTTTCAACAGTAATAAAGCGCAGCTCTTCGATTCTTATACCGGTACAAGCTAACACTTTCATGATCAAGTACATATCCATCTGATCACGTCTCTTAGCGTGTCTTAGCAATCGTTTATAATCTTCAACGTCAATAACCTCTTCTAAGCTTCCTCTGCGCTGGATCTTTAACAACTTCACGATCATTGATTCAAAACCTAGCCATTTCAAATATTTATTTAAAATAACTAAATAACTATTGATTGATGAGGGTTGATAACCTGCATCTATCAAATGCCGTTTATAGTCAATGATCGTGTCTTTGGTAATTTCACCATCAGTATATTGGACAAATTTATTTAGATCCCGGCGATACTTTTTAAGCGTTGATTGACTTTTTTCATTAATTCTAAGTTCTTCTAAAAACTCATCAATGCGCTTTGCAATAGTGACTTGATTCAACACATTTTCAAGCTCCACTTTTTATATATCTTGTTTGTACGGTCAAACTCAGGATAGATACCTCGCAGATATTCATTGGCCTGATCAAGCATCTCGTCTCTGCGATTGCTCTGATCCATCAACATATGACACTTAAAACAACCACACACTAAGTTTTCTGCTATTCCTAAACCGCCTCTACTGCGTGGCACGATGTGGCAGAGCTGTACATCATAAGCTGATCCGCAAAAGATGCAGCATTCACCGTCACGTGCTTTTACCTGTTTTCGTACTTTGCTAGATATACTACATTTTTTAGTTCTTTCACTCATGATCCAACCCTCTTTTCTTATTCGCTTTTTTCTATACCGAACACTTTCATTAGCAATTCGATTTCATCACGATGCAACTCGATTACATCTACACTCTCGCCTTTAGACTTGCGTATATACATATACTTGCTGCCTAGTTCAGAGGTTAATTCTGATGCTGCATTTAAAACCGGTTCAGCCTGCTCTGCAAGCTTTTCTGGTGAGCTTAATCCATAATCATCTTTGTATTTCTCAAAAGCTTCTTTGTTAATTGTCATGCGTGATGATAGCGACATATCATCAACTTCAATAGTAATCGTCATTAATTTCATTTTGTTCTCCTTTAGTCCTTCGGACATATTTCCTCCATAATTTTAACAATGCATTCAGCATCATCGCTCTCGCTCCACAGATCACGCACACTTGTCACTGTATTTCTGTCTAGCTCATTAACGTAATAACGCATGAGCTGAAACATTGCCTGTAAGCCTTGTTGCTGTGTCTCGTAGGTGCAATAATCAGCCCCACATGTAATGCCTGCTGGGTTATTATTATGCAACCATAAATCACTACTACCCCAGCCTGTCTCCCAAGCCCACGTGGCAAGCGCAAACGATGCATCTATTCCATAATCAGTAGCCATCCCATAAAATTCTAATCCCGAGAGAGGAGTGAGACGGCTGCTGATAGCCTCTAATGGTGTATGATTCTCGTCTATACGAGTTTCAACACCATTTATAGGTGTTCAGTAATCTTCTTTAACTGGAGTTACTATCTCGCCAAGCACCTGCAGCTCCGCTTTTTCGCTTAGTAGCTGCGCTATCTTTTCGGTTTGTTCCTCGGCTAAACGATTGCAATTATAAATTTGCACTGTTACGGCTGCCGAATAAATCACTAGTCCTAAGATAACCCAGTTTTTCCAGATTGGTTTTCTTATGTATTTGATCATCTGTTTCTCCTTGCCTTTTTAAAGGCATATGTTAAAATCACTTTGAGGTGATTTTATGAAAATCAATTATGATTGCATTCGCGACTTATTACATGTCCTAGAAGATAATCTACAATACGACGATAAATTAACTTATCCAAGATGCCGTCTAAATCAAATAAGAGAGAATGATTTACTGAAACAATATTCTTTAAAAGACATTGTTTACTCTACTCAAATGCTGGATGAAGCAGATTATATATCATGTTCTATTATTGATAGTGACTCAAATATTCATGATGTGATTTACTACTCCATTACCTTTGAAGGACACCAGTATCTCGATAGTATAAAAGATGATACTGTATGGTACAGAGTAAAGGAAAAAGCACCATCACTCACTCTAGACATAATTAAGTCTGTTGCTAGTTCAATCATTGTAAAAATGTTAACTAATCAATAATCACATTGACTAAGTGAATCAATAAAATTAAATAATAGCCGCTTTGTTTGTTCAGCCTTAATCATAAACATTTCTTTTTTTGATTCTACCGACTGTAATGATCCGTTTTGACAATCGGCATTTAACACCACAAATGCATTTGAGATTGTTTTCATCGTTTCTTCTAAAATGATTTGATTAAATCTATAATCAGTTCTATTTTCCATGCAATCCTCCTTGCCATATTAGGCTAATGTGTTATACTTTAAACAACGAACGGGGGTTTTATAATGGGAAAATCATTCAAGTTAATTTCTATACTTTTACTTCTTTTTACATTTACGTCTGGTTGCAGCGATGCAGATAAACAGATTAAAGAACATGCTAATGAATATATTGATTTCATAAGTGAAAAATATGGTTCTAATATTTTTGAATATGATAGCCTAGAACGTGTAAACTCAGATGATTTTGATAACGAAACTTTTGTGTATTACAAATCAGATTCTTATAATCTTTCTCTTACTTTAATGTTTGATAAGGATAGTGATTTAAAAGGTGCTTCTCTTTCCATAGATAAACCTGATATTGAATTGAACAAAATAGTATATACAACAATTTGCTATTGTTTGTCTTTATTTTCAGATTTTCAACTAGTAGGTAATTACAATGAAGATATAGATAAAGTCGTTGACGGCGAATTAGAATTTGTTAGTACACCGTTATGTCGAATCAACACAACCAAATTAAATGACGATCATCAAATGTTTATGATTAGGCTAAAATAGAACTTTTAATTTGCCCTAATCACTGCTATAATTTAATTGATAATTTTGGTGAATTATCAATGTGAGATACTCAGCTTTGGTCGGTGCAGGTATCTCTTTTTTGTTGCTCGCTTTCTGACATCAGTTTCCTTTCAATATCAGCATTGCGGAAAAAATCATTAGCTTTTTTTCCTAGCACTTTTAATACATAGTCAACATTTACATAATTAGCATCGCAGTAAGCACCAAGCGAAATGTTTATTTCATTTGCTTTATCAAATATATCTGATGCTTTTTTATGTGTAGAACACCCAATCAGTTTTTTGATATCGCTTCGTGTAACAAAACCTTTTAAAATAATTTGTTCTTTTTCGATGTTACTTATCTTTGAATAGTCAATTTTCCCTGGCACAGGATCACCCCCTTCCTATTCAGATTTGAATAACTCATTTGGACTAACTTTAAGAACATTAGCTATTCTAACGAGGTTTCAATCTAGAATAAATTTCCATATTGTGATAAAATAATCTTGCCTATTAAGGCAGAACGGAGTGTGGTTATGTTAACCAAACTTTTGATTTTGCCCTGTTCTTTAATTAATGGTCACCTGTGGTGAAGCCTAGACACATAAAACAGGCATATAAAGGCAGTAGCAATATCATTCCGCTGCGGAAGAACCCGTTGTGATGGCACACGTTTAAAATGCTAAGAGTGATATTCTATCTCCATTTTTCTACTCAACTAAAGGGCTATAGTTCATGATTTTAAATCATGGTGCAGAATCATAACTGCATAAGTGAGTAGGGTTCTCATAGAAAATTAATCGTTATGTTAATCGTAAAAACGTGCAAGAACCTATAGTAAAAAAATTTGAATAAGACTGGTAAATGATAACGCATTTATCAGAATTATATGCGCTCAGCCAATGTCCACCATTGGCTTTTCTTTTGAGAAAAACAAGTCATCAATAATTGTTTCAGGAAAGCTCGTTTTAAGTTTACTTAGAAACTCAAAACTTGGGTTTTGATATCCACTTTCTATCTTGTAGTAGTAAGATGCTGATACACCAATAGCTAATGCCATTTCTTTCTGATTAAGCGCTTGTTTTTTTCTTAAAGCAACCAAAGCATTATTCAATTCACTTCCTCCTTTCTAGATCTTAACTCTTAGTTTCTTAGAGTTGATGTCCAAAAAAAAGAATGTTAACTGAAATGCCAAATAATTCTGAAAGCATCTTTGCTTGGCGAATGGATGCCTTATCTGGCTCTTTTTCAATTTTGGCATATGTTTGAGGATGAATATTCAAATCATTTGCCACTTGTTCCATCGTCATACCATTCAATAATCTAGCTTTTTCAAGTGTAATGCTTTCAAGCAAATCTTCCATTTCCATCACCTCCTGACAAAAATATACTCTAAGTTTCTTAGAAAGTCAATATTATTTTCTTAGTTTTTTAGAATTTATCACGATTTATATTGATTTTTTTCTGAGTTTCTTATATTATATTCATAGAAGAGGTAATTAACATGACTACATTAAGTGATAATATTAAAAAATTAAGAGAAAATCATAAATTAACTCAAGATGAGCTTGGTGATAGATTAGGTATCAGCGGAAAAACTGTTTCATCATGGGAAAACGGCAGAAGTGAGCCTAAAATGGGAATGGTTGAAAAAATGGCCCATATCTTCGGATGTAAAAAATCTGATATTATTGACGAAGAACAAGGTATCTTTGACGATCCGGATAAAGCGCTACTATTCATTTTTAAAAACCCCATCATGATGAACTATGGTGGTTACGACATAAATAAAATGAGCGATGAAGAAATCATTGAATTTGCTAACCAAACCGTTGACTATATGAAATATGCAGCACAAAAATATAAGAAATAAACTTCTTACATAGATAGTGTTACATTATATGATATTCTTTTTCCATAAAATGGGAGGGAATTTTATGAAATTCAAAGATATTATTAACACAGTATTAGAACTCGATTGCTTTGATGCTTATTGCTTAGCCGATCGGCTTGGTATTGACTTAGTTTACGACAATGATATGTTACAAAATGAACCAGCTAAATTAGTTTGCTTGCCTAAACATACCATGCTCTATCTCAATGAAACATTAGGAACTGAAGAAGAATATCTAATTTACCACGAAATCGGCCACTATGTGCTGCATAGTGATCAAGGCATTAATAAGCTCTTTAACAATCGGCGCTTAGAGTATGAGGCTAATATGTTTGCTTCCCTGTGCTTAGTGCATGCTGATCTAACGGCTGACTACTATTCCATGTATTTGATTAGCAAAGGTGTTCCACAAAAAATTGCGCTCGACTTTCATGAGGCTATTTATCAATACAAGCAAACTGAGCTATTTGGTGATTGTTGGAAAATATTAGAATGCTGAAAAAAAGCACCCCTTGCTACCAACAAGGAGTGCATAAGCGATACTACCAATATCGCCCGGTACAATAAACGAGTTTTGAAGAACTTCTTTTTATTGTACCCAAATTGTACTACACATTTTCAATTTAGACAAGGAGGGACAACATGATTTACGAATACACAAAATATACAACGAATAAAAAAACAGGCCGTAAAAACAAAATAAAAGCATGGTATGTTCATGGTTCGGTAAATGGTAGACAATTCACAAAAAAAGGTTTTTTAACTAAAGAAGATGCTATAGCCTATGAACTTACGCTTAAATCAAAAAGTTCCATCTGCAGCAGTGATAATCGCACTATAAACGAACTATTCAATCTTTACATCAATCATTTAAGTGACACACAAACTAAGCTAAGAACCATACGAAGCGCAGAACGTATATATAATGCCAGAATTAAAAAATATTTTGGTGACTTGCCTTATAAAGATCTCACAGTACAAAAAATAAGGGTATGGCAAAATGAACTGTTGAAATTAAAAAAGAAAGATGGAACATGCTATCGTAATAAAACATTGGAAGGGTATCAAAACCAATTAATTACAATATTAAATTTTGGATATAGTAACGGTTATATAACTAAGCCATTCCCTTTCAAAAAAATCACAATAAAAAATGAGGAAAAGAGGGAAATGGATTTTTATACGATAGATGAATTTAATAAATTCATTTCTGTGGTAGACAAACCCAAATATAAGGCTTTTTTCAATGTGTTGTATTTCTGCGGTTTAAGAAAAGGTGAGGCAATGGCGTTAACTTGGCAAGATATTGATTTTAAAAAGCGCACCATGAATATAAATAAATCATGGGATACTGAGAACCATATTATGACTTCACCTAAAACATCAAACAGTTATAGAACCTTGCTTATTCCTGATCGCTGCTTAGATTCTCTAACAGATTTATATAATATGTATAAAATAAATGAGAAAGTTTTGGATAAAAATGTATTTGGCTATTTTAAACCAATATCAGTTAACTCTATTGATTTATCAAATCGGTCCTATGCTAAAAAAGCGGAAGTAAAACACATTAGAATTCACGATTTTAGGCATTCCCATGTAAGTTTATTAATAAACAAAGGTTTTTCAGCCTTTGATATATCAAAAAGACTAGGCCATACTGTTGAGATGGTTTTAAATGTTTATAGTCATTGGTTCATTGATAGCCAAGAAAAAATGCTTGATTTCTTAAATACTCTTTAATTTTTGTATCGATTTTGTATCAAAGTGCAAATGAAGCAAAACAAAAGCCCATGAACAGGGCTTTTTTTAACTATTGGTGCGCGTGAAGGGACTCGAACCCCCATGGTTGCCCGCTAGATCCTAAGTCTAGTGCGTCTGCCAATTTCGCCACACGCGCAGATTTAATTGCTATCTGATTATAGCATATTTATGATAAAATGCAAGCATTATTTTGATTAAGATTCTTTTATCAAAATTATATCCTTCCATTAATAGTGTATGTTTAAGTGATATTATGCTTGTATGAAGAGAGCAGACCAGAAGGAGGAATATGAAAAAACTAATTTTATGTCTCAGTATCCTTTTTATAAATATGCAGCCGATTAAGGCAGCGGAATGGAAAGCCTTAGATGATGATTGGTATTTACTGAATGATAACGGCAGTATAAGCAAAGGAATCGTTAAATTGGACGACCACTATGAATGGTTTGATCAGCAAGGCCGCTGGCAGCGCACCCTGCAGTATCCATTACTGCTGAGCGGCTATAAAACATTGGATCATCTTGCAGCTGATATTCTTGATTCAATTTATGATTCAACCCGCTCTGAGCGGGATCAGTTAATGGCCATTCAGACATGGCTCATGGAACATGCTTTTTATAAACCGCATATGACTGATCAGACACGCTGGGGCGATTATGAAACTGACAATGAAACGATCGGCATTCAGCGCCGGCTTTGGGAAGCTGCGCCAATTCTTCTTGATCATTATGGAATCTGTTTCAATTATGCAGCCTGCTTTTACTGGCTGACCCGCTCACTTGGCTATGACAGTATGATTATCACCGGAACTTGGCGCGGCCAGCCGCACTCATGGAATGCAATTTATCTAAATCAGTGGCTGTTCTTTGATGTTACGATGGCCGATACATTTAATGACTCAAATACTTATTTTATGATGAATACTCTGCCTGACGATTATCAAGTGGATGACTTTGCATACTCCCTGCGGCTGCATGAATGGCAAAGCTATACCGATCTTGAAAAAGAAACGCCGGTAATCCGCAATAAAGAAGAATTGATTGACATGCTTGAAAGACAAAGTAATATTGATATCATTGATGTTTTTTATGCCGGTGAACCTTTTTGTATGGACATGTCCGCAATGTTGGTTAACGCGGAAAATATCAGTTATCTTTCAGCTGTTCCCAAAGCCTCAGATGCAGCGATAATGCTTAAAGGTCAGAGGATTCAGCTGCGGCTTACCTATAAAAATCAGCTGTTAGATCAATGGCTGATGAAAAACCAACAGACATTTTGTCTCACAAACTAAAAAACAAAGCCTCTGCTTTGTTTTTACTCTTAAACCCCTATTTCATTCATTCTGTTGACAGCTGTATGAATTTGTTGCTGATATAACTGCCAGTATTCCTCAACGATCTGCGCACCCCAGCGATCAATGAGATGCTGTTTCATCGCATCACTATTCATTTCGGCATTATACAACTCAACGTAAAGCTCATGGAAATAATGGACACCCCAATATTCCAGCTCACTGATTCCCTTGCCCATGTTTACCTTACTCCTTTTATTGATAATTTTACAATTCTTGGCAGGTTAACGCAAGCATATATGAGCAGAACATTTAATATGCCTATATTAATATGAGCATTACTTGTAGTTAAAACTGATTGAATTGCTTAATCAATATAATTATACATAAAGGGTCGGGTGATTGCATGAAGGAAATTTTTGGAAAAAGACTCAGGGAACTTAGAAAAAGCAAAGGCATCACTCAATCAGAGTTAGCCCTAATATTGAATGTTACCTATTACGCTGTCTGTAACTATGAAAGAGGTAAAAATATGCCCTCAGATGATATTAAAATCATGCTGGCTAAATTCTTTAATGTCAGTATCGATTATATGATGGGTCTTACTGAAGATATGTATATTCATGATAAAAACTCTATTGTTCTTTTACCCAAATCTGTAAGCGCTAACGCGAGAAAAGATATCGAAACCTCGATTCACAAAATTGTTATGCAGGAACAAAATGGGTCATATAAATAACAAATTGGGAATAATTACATTAATTCCACAATAAGTATAACACATTTTATATAAATAATACAAGTTCACATAAAGTAAAAAGGGAAATGCTAAGCGTTTCCCTTTATCTTATTATCAATGGCTTCCGCAGCCTTTTTACCGGCCCCCATAGCCAGAATAACCGTTGCCGCGCCAGTGACCGCATCACCGCCGGCATAAACATTTTCACGGGTTGTCATGCTGTCTTCATCAACGATCAAACATCCCCTTTTATTTGCCTCAAGATGCTCAGTCGTGCTTCTCAGCAATGGATTCGGACTTGTGCCGATAGCCATAATCATACAATCCGCTTCAATGATGAAATTGCTGTCCTTGATTTCTACCGGACGCCGTCTTCCTGAGCTGTCCGCATCACCTAATTCCATTCGGATACATTCTACGCCGCTCACATTGCCGTATTCATCGCTTTGCACGCGGACAGGATTACACAGCAGTTGGAACTCAATGCCTTCCTCCTGCGCATGTTCAACCTCTTCACGGCGTGCCGGGAGCTCTTCCATTGAACGCCGATAAACGATGGTTACGTTTTCTACCCCTAATCGTTTTGCACAGCGGGCCGCATCCATAGCCACATTGCCGCCGCCGACTACCACACATCTTCGCGCGTGCTGAATCGGTGTCTCACTGTCAGGCTGATAAGCCTTCATCAGATTGACCCGGGTTAAAAATTCATTGGCAGAATAAACACCCTTTAAATTTTCACCGGGAATATTCATAAAGTTAGGCAAACCGGCACCAGAACCGATAAATATAGCCTCATAACCAGCTTCAAATAATTCATCAATCGTTAATATCTTACCGATGACCATATTTGTTTCAATTTTAACACCTACTTGTTTTAAGCCTTCTATTTCATAATTCACGATTGACTTAGGCAGACGGAACTCAGGAATACCATAAACTAATACACCGCCGGCAACATGCAGCGCTTCATAAACGGTAACCTCATATCCCTTTTTCGCAAGATCACCGGCACAGGTAAGTCCTGCCGGACCGCCGCCGATAACAGCAACCTTATGATGATTGGAAACCGTACACTGATTGTATTCATTCAGATTCTCTCTGGCCCAGTCAGCCACAAAACGTTCCAGCCGGCCAATGCCCACAGCTTCCCCTTTAACACCGCGCACACAGTGTTTTTCACACTGACTCTCCTGCGGGCAGACACGGCCGCACACCGCCGGCAGCGAACTGGTTTCCCGAATGATTTTATAAGCGGCTTCAAAATTTCCCTGCTTGACCTCATTAATGAACGCCGGGATATTTACGGCAACCGGACAGCCGCTGATACACGGCGAATGCTTGCAATTCAGACAGCGCTCAGCTTCCTCCATCGCCATTTCCTTCGTATAGCCAAGCGCGACCTCATCAAAATTATTCCGGCGCACCTCTCCATCCTGCAGCGGCATTGCCACCTTCTTTAAACTCATATTAGGCATCCTGACTTACCCCCTTATTCAACAGATTACAAGCTTCATCATACATATGGCGCTCCTGCTGCTGATACATTTTACTGCGGGCAATCGCTTCATCAAAGTCAACCAGCGCACCGTCAAAATCCGGTCCGTCAACACAGGCAAATTTCACTTCATTGCCAACGGTTAAACGGCAGCCGCCGCACATTCCTGTACCGTCGATCATGATCGGATTCATCGAAACAACCGTCTTAACATTATATTCCTTAGTCAGCTGGCAGACAAATTTCATCATTACCAATGGGCCAATCGCAATGACTTCATCAAACTGTTCCCCCTGATCAAGCAGCTTCCGCAAGACATCGGTAACTAAGCCCTGCTGACCGGTACTGCCATCATCACTGACAAGATAAAACTGACTGACAGCATTGAATTCATCTTCAAGAATGACTAGATCACGATTTCTGAAGCCAGCCACAGCAATTACCTCACTCCCCTGTTCATGCAGTGCCTTAGCAACCGGATAAGCAATCGCGCAGCCTACACCGCCGCCGATCACACAAACCTTTTTTAAGCCTTCTATCTCACTGGCCCGTCCCAAAGGCCCTACAAAATCATGTAGCTCATCTCCCGCTTCAAGCATATTCAATTTATAGGTTGCTGCACCGACAATCTGGAAAATGATTGTTATACTGCCCCTGCTTTGATCAATATCCGCAATGGTCAGCGGAATCCGTTCTGAATGATCATCACTTCTAAGAATAATAAATTGTCCCGCTTTCGCTTTTTTCGCAATCAACGGCGCTTCAATCACCATTTTCACTACGGTTGGATTCAACGCCTTTTTTTCTAAAATTTTAAACATCCCTTCAGCTCCTTTACAAGTTAACATTATAGCATTCTTTCGATTTAATGCACAGCTTCCATTGAAAATAAATCACAAAAAAATGTAAAATATATCATTTTTGAAATATTTTACAAAAAAAGGTAATCTTTATTGATTACCGCTAAGTGATGCCTTGACCATCGGCGCTTCAAATAATTTACTGCAGCGTTTATAATCCGGCATATATTTTTCAATAATATGATAAAACTGTTTAGAATGATTAGGCTGAATAAAATGAGCAAATTCATGGATTACTACATACCGCAGAAATTCTCTTTGGTAGTAGATACAGCGAACATTTAAGGTAATCTGCCGTTTGGAGGGCATACAGCTTCCCCAGCGGCTGTTCATCTCTCTGATTTTTAATCTTGGCACCGGCAATACATAATCACGGCTCATTAATTCATAAACCGCTTCTACCTCAGCCATAAAGATTTTTTCACATTGGCGGATTAAAAAACTGCGGATCAGTAAAGGTGCTTCTTTTGCCTCATGAAGATAAACAATACATTCATGATGCTCAAGCTTAACCCCCTTGCGCTGACCTAAAATAAGCCGAATCGGATACGCCGCACCCAGATAATTCAATACCTGATCATCAGCATGATAGAATACGTCAGCCTTCTCACGGGCTGCCTGCTGGCATTTTAAGATCCAATCTACCTTATCTGCCACAAAGGCGTCAATTTTATTTAAAGGACAATAAGCATTGGCAGAAACTAAAATCTCTCCCTTTTCACTTACGTGCATATTAATATTCTTCACGTTTTTAATAATTAATGTGTATTGTATAATATGGCTGCCTACCGCCACTTTTCGTATTTCACTTGTCAAACGAATCACCGCTAACATTATTTCATTTTTACGATCAAAATGCAAATCTATGATAAAATAGAACCGGTGAAATTATGAAACAGAAAACAAATCCATTTCCATACAGTGATGACAATAAACGCTATCATACATGGAATTATTATTTAAAGCACCGCTTTCAGACAAAAGTATTTAAGGTAGCCTTAAATGCCGATTTTTCCTGTCCTAACCGCGATGGCAAATGCGGTGTCGGCGGCTGTACCTTCTGCAGCTCGCTGGGCAGCGGTGATATGGCCGGCAATGCAAAGGAAGATTGTATGCAGCAATTTGAAAAAGGCATTGAAGTGATGCGCAGAAAATGGCCTAATGGTGAAGCGATGGCATATTTTCAGGCATATACAAATACTTATGCCCCATTAAGTGTACTGAAACAAACCTTTGAACCATTTGTACAGCGTGAGGATATTAAAGCTATTGCCATTGCGACAAGGGCTGATTGTCTTGAGAATGATGTCATTGATTATCTGCAAAGCTGTACCGCGCATAAAGAAATCTGGATTGAGCTTGGCCTGCAGACGATTCACAACGAAACTGCTATGGCAGTCAACCGCGGTCATACTTATGAATGCTTTTTAGATACGATTCAGCGGCTTGCCAGAACTGATTTAAAAATCTGTGTGCATCTGATGAATTCCCTGCCTCATGAAACAAGTGAAATGATGATTGAAAGTGCTAAAGCAATTGGCCAGCTGCCGATTCATGCGGTAAAAATTCATATGCTGCATCTGCTGAAAAATACCCGTATGGGTAACGATTATCTAAAACAGCCCTTTACCATGATGAGCCGTGAAGAATATATTCATACGGTCGTTGAACAATTGATGGTGCTGCCAAAGGAAATCGTTATTCAGCGTTTAACCGGTGATGGCGTACTGAGTGATTTAATAGCACCGATGTGGACCGTCCGCAAGGTTACCATTCTCAATGATATTGATAAGGAAATGGCCCGCCGCAATGTCTGGCAGGGCTGTGCGTTAGAAAGCGAAATCACCCGCTGAATTTTCTCATTACACAGAATAAGGCAGATCCCCTGCAGGGTTCTGCCTTTTATTTTTTATCCTGTTCATGAAGTCTGAGAATCTTCTCAGCAATAAATTCATCGGTAATCAAGCAATGAATATAATTACCCTTTAAGGCTGCATAAGTAGCATGCGCCTTATCGACACCGCCGGATACAGCAATTACATTTTTAGCTTTTTTTAGATCATCAAGGCTGACACCAATCAAATTATTTTCCACGTCATCAAAGATCTTATTCCCATTCTGATCCAAAAAATGCCCGCAGATAAAACCTACCGCTCCTTTTTGAATCAAACGCTGCTTGCGTGCCTGATCGAGATAACCCGCCCAGCTGTTGACATTATCACCGGAATGAAAGTCAGCGATCCCTGTCACTAAATAATCGACACTGCGCGCCTCCTGCAAAGCCTTGGCAATGATGACCTCACGGACTAATGACTGCTTGACAATGTTGTTTTCCACAAACAGCGGCGCATAGATCTGTGAGTACGTTCCCCGATATTTCTCCGCCAGCTTGCGTACTAAAAACGGTGAGTCCATTTGGGCATTGTAACCGTCGGCCGCCGCCCCGGTCAGCTGAACAACATGAATATCCCGGCTGCTTTTCGGCTTGATCTGCGATACCATCTGATAAAGTGTTCTGCCCCATGCAAGGCCAATCGTATCGCCGTCCTTCAGCTTTTCATCCAGATATTCACCGGCAATCTTGCCTAAACGGCTCAGCCGCGTATTCGCATTATTATTTTCCGGATAATTTTTGATTACGACAGCATCCTTTAGACCAAATACTTCACACAATGTCCGCTCTAAGGTTACCACACGTTCTAATGGAAAACGGATAATGATTTCCACAATTCCCTGTTCCCTTGCTTTTTTCAATAAGCGGCTGACTTTTGCCCGCGAGAAAAACATCTTCTCAGCAATAACATTCTGCGGAATATCATGTTCATAATACATACTGGCAACTTCCGCAATAACTGCCAGTTCATCTGACTCTTTTTCTTTCATGCTTCCATCTCCAAAGAAAGGCAAGCTTTCGCTTACCCTTATTATAATTTATTTTTGTATAAAGTCACAGCTGTTTTTACTTTTTGGATCGATACAGGAACCCTTATTAACGATCCAGCCCGCCTGCAGCGCAATCGGCCCTTTCAACAGCGGATCATGGAAATCCTGCTGCCATTTTAATAGCTTGGCATCCATTTCCTCAAGCAGCGATTGATAAGCTTCATCATCCGCAAGATTATGCTGTTCATAAGGATCCTTGCGAAGATCGTATAACTGAACCATATCCTTTTTTGAATCCTCAAGCTGTTTCAGATATGCCTCTTTGCTGATGGAGTTATCAATATTGGACAGATTCAGCTGCCGCCATTCCTCATCATAATAACGGATCAGCTTGGCCGTCTTCGTTCTGATGCAGCGGATTGGCTCATAAGAAGTATGAAAGTTAACCTCTGCGAAAACCGCTTCACGGACTGCCTGATTGGGATGATCAAACAGAGCGGAAAAATCAACACCGTCAACTTCATGTTCCAAATCAAGCTTAAGCAATGAACATAATGTCGGATAAAGATCAACCTGGGATACTAATTCATCACAGACAATACCCTGTTTTTTACCTGGCACCCGCATCATTAAGGCAACCCCGATACCGGCATCATACAGCGTGCATTTAGCCATTGGATAGGGAATGCCATGATCGGTGGTAAACAACAGAATCGTATTCTCATACAGGTGGTTTTCTTTCAGCGCCTGTATTAGCTGGCCAAAGCATGTATCAAAATGCTTCAGAGAAGCGGCATGGCCTTGAAGATCCCTGCGGACTGCCTCACAGTCTTGAAGATAGGGTGGTATTTTACCGGTAAAGCTGTCATCGGTATCCGGATATTCGCGGTGTGTCGCAAAGAAACCCATTGAGAGAAAGAATGGCTTTTTAGCTTCCTCGCTGCTCAGCCATTTTGTACAGTTACGCACATTGGCTCTATCCCATTCGACCAGCTGCTTTTCTGACAACCCCTGATTATCGGCTGACAAATCACGCTGATAACCGATAATCGCAGCTCCCTGTTCATGCTCCACATAACGGCCGGCTTCATGCTGAACACCGCAAAGCAGTGTCTGATAGCCATTGCTGTTAAACAGATGCACAAGATGCTCACGATAATCATTTAATTTAAAACCGCGGTTGGCTAGGCCAAGCATGCCATTGTTGTGCGGATACCGGCCGCTGACTAATGCTGAGCGGCTTGGCGAACATGTCGGCGATGTACAATAGGCATTGGTAAACACACAGGCATCAGCCGCAAATTGTTCAAGATTTGGGGTAAAAACCTCAGCGCCATAAGGCGAAAAGAAACGGCCGCTGTCATGGGTGTGAATATAAACTACATTTGTCATAGCTGCCCTTATTCAATAATGCCTGATTCAAGGATTTTCTGTTCCATTTCAGCCTTTGACATAATATTTTTTAAACCAATAACCTTCGCCTTCGTATTCTTAAAATTGCGCACCAATGCTTCTGAAACAATAATCAAGTCATACTCATTTGCACTTGAGCTTGCTTCATCGATACTTGTATGATGCAAAGAAACCTGCACATTTAATTTTTTAAATACTTCCTGAGCACGCATTTTCATCATTTGACTGCTGCCCATACCACATCCGCATGCTACTACTACTTTCAACATTTTCTTAGTCCTCACTTTCTGCCAGATCAAAATATCTTTCTTTGTTATGACGATATTGCAGCTGTGGAATTACCAGCATGCCAACGATACATAACAAGACGCCTGGAATTGATAAATATTTAATAATAAAGCCCATAGCCGGCCATAAAGTCGCCCAGTCAAAGTTGCCGACATAACCGCCGAAGCCAGACATTCCAAATAAGGTGATTGCCAGCGCACTGCCTAATACTTGAATTAAACCGCTGCCGATACACATAACGATCAATGCCTTAAAACCGCCCTTTTTATTCGCATATAAACCAATTGTCGCATTGTCATAGAATAAAGGAACAAAGCCGGGAATAATCATCAATGGTGACTTAGTAATCAATAAGCCCGCGATAGCGATGATTTGTCCGATAGCACCAAACAGGAAGCCTAAAGTAACCGCATTGCTTGAACCAAACGCATAGGTAGCCGCACAGTCAACCGCCGGCAGACAGCCCTTAAGAATTGAATTAGAAATACCGTTGAATGATTCAACCATCTCTGAAACGAACATTCTGACACCTGTTTTTAAGATTACCAGATTTACCGCGAAAGACGCGCACTTTTCAAGGATATAGACAGGGAATGCAAGTCCGGCAGGGAAATTGCCGGCATCAAGTTCCATCAGAATTGACGGGCCGATTACAATCAGCACGATGCCAAAGAATACAAGCATTAGGATTGTTGTTGATACTACATAATCATCAAACAGCTGCAAAGCACCATTTAATTTAATATTGTCAACACCCTTTTCAGGATCACCGATTTTACCAGAGAAACGATCTGCGAACCAAACGCCCAGCATCTGCTGATGACCAATCGCAAAGCCTGCCCCTTCCGTTAAATCCTGTGTAGCTTCAACAGTAAGATTTGAGAAGACTGACCAATAAGTACCAATCAGTAAACCGGTAACGATGATGCCTGTCATATTGCGGAAACCAGGAATCAAAAAGTAAATGATCCATGTAGCTACGGCCGCTTGTTTAACCATGATATGACCGGTCGTAAACAATGTTCTTACCTTTGTATATTTTCTAAATAAAATCAAAATAATATTCCAGATAAAGGCAATCAGTAATGTAATCATCGCAAAGGAAGTCGTTACCCCAATTGACTCCAAAGCTGAATTCGCGGCTACAAAGCCAAAGTTAGGATCGATAACTACGGCATTCAACGCGAAACGCTGCTGAATACCATTTAAGATCGGTGTTACTGAAGCGACAAGCTGTTTAGCCCCAACCTGCAGAATCATATAACCAACCATTGCTTTGATAAAACCAGCAAGCACTTCATACCATTTACGTTTTAATAAAATATACCCCACCAAAACGATCAATCCAATAAAAATAGCTGGTCTGGAAAGAACGTTATTAAATAAAAAGACCCAAGCTGAATTAACTATACCCATAAACGCATCCATATTTTTCACTCCTTTAATTAATGTAAACGCTTTACGCATTTTCAGTATAGCAAAATATGAAATTTATGCAATAGATAGCTAATACTATGAAATTAATTTCACTATGAATGTTTTCCAATTTTAAAATTATTGAAAATATGTTCATATACAGCAAATTCAGCAATGCCAATTAATACCAGACAAATGTGCTTATAATAAAACAGGACAAAATAGTTGGCGGCTGATACAATAGGATAAAAGGAGAGATATCATGGAATGGATCAATATCGTACAGAATACTTTAAATTACATTGAGGATCATCTGCTTGAAGATATCAATGCTGATAAGATTGCCAGTCAATTCTTTATTTCAAGCATTTATTTTCAAAAGATATTCAGTATTATTACCGGCTTTACAATTAATGATTACATTAAAAACCGGCGGCTTTCACTAGCTGGTGAGGAATTGGCAGGCAACAAGATTAAAATTATAGATGCCGCGCTTAAATATGGTTATGAATCACCGGAGAGTTTTACCAAAGCATTTACGCGTTTTCATGGCTTTACCCCTTCATCACTGCGCAAAGGGATCTGTCAGCTGAATTACTTTTTACCGTTAAATATTAAGATTGATGTCAGCGGCGGTTTTATCATGTCGAGAAAGCTGATTCCTAATGTGGAAAAGCTGTATCAGGTAAAATCAGAGAATTATATGTTTCCCAGCTGTATGCGTTCAGTGATGGCTGCCTTTAATGAAGATCTGGCTTATGATTTTTCCTTCTTTGCGGGGGTCAGCGGCGACTTCTTTACACAGCTGTGGCTGGTGCCTAAATGGCGTTATAATGATTCCTATTCAAATGTCTGCAAAGCGAGTCAAAAACCGATTAAAGCTGCCTTTGATGCCTGTGGTTATGAATATACATATGTTGATAATACACAGATAAAGGAAAATGAAGCGGAAATGCTTCAAAAAATTATCGCGTCAATTGATAAGGGACTGCCAGTTCTTGCCTTTGGCATCGTTGGACCGCCGAATTGTTCAATTATCTGCGGCTATGCGCAAGATGGCAAACAGCTGATTGGCTGGTCACAATTTACCGGTGAAACTAATGAAGATGAATTAATTGATCAGGTCTGCGCGGAAAATTATTTCCAGGTAGGGAATGATTTAACACATATTGAAGCTTTAATTTTCTTTGGTAAACAGAAACCGCGGGTATCAATCGCGGAAAATATCAAGCAGTCTATTTTAAATATCCCGGCATTAGCGGCTTTACCGTCCACTGATGAGCTGCGGATGGGCAAGGATGCCTTTGACGCTTGGGCGGATTCATTATTATGCGATGAATATTTCCAGGATGAAACGATGCTGGAAGGGCCTTTGGATACTTATCAAAGCTGTGTGGTACAAACTGGTACTAACTTATTCTACCTTGATGATTATCTGAAAAACGCGTTAACGCTCTGTCCGGAAATTGAAGCACAGCTGAAAACCCTTATTGATCTGTTTGCGCAAGAAAAAGCGGCATTTGATCAGCTGATTGAATATCAGGGCGGTTATTTCTTTGAAAAGGATCGTAAGGCACTCTTAGATAAAAACTTTCGAGATGGTTTAGCAAAGCATGTCAAAGCGGTTGGCAGCTGTTATGAGAAAGCAATACAGTCTATAAAATAAAAGAGCCGGCAATCAGCCAACTCATCAGACAGCCCATGGCTGTCTTTTAATTTTTACTTGTTTATTTCCTTAAGTGTCTCTGATTGATCATTAAGATTAAGAAAAAGCAGTCTTTTGATAATTAAATTCTTCTTTATCATTTATTATCCTGTGTAATTACTGCTTTGCCTCCAGATCCAGCAGTCCTAATGCCAGCCGTTCATCAACGATCAAAGTATTGACATAGCCGCCCTTGACGGCACCGTATACACCCTTGGCCTTATTGACACCGCCGGCCACCGCTACGACATTTTTTATTTGCTTAAGATCCTCAAGCTTGATTCCAATTACCTGCTGATCCAAGGTTTCATCAACCAGATGCCCGTGCTGATTAATAAAGTGAGCCAGCAAGACGCCTACCGCTCCCTTGTCGCTGAGCTGACGATAACCGGCATCATCAAGGTGATGCTCCCATGCCTTGATTTTTCTTGATGAAAAATGCCCGATGCTGGTTACGACAATATCCACCTGCCGCGCTTCCTCCAACACCTTGCGGATAATCGGCTCACGGACTAATGAATCACGCACCAATTCATTTTCCACTACCAGCGGTGAATAGAACTGTGAAAAACTGCCGCCGTATTTATCAACGATCTTACGCACTAATTCCGGTGCGTCATAGGCACTGTTATTATCACTCTCTGTCGTTCCCATCAGCTGGATCACCCGCAGATTCTTATGATGATTGGCATTCATGGCTTCTACGATATGATAAATCGTCTGTCCCCATGTGATACCCATTGAAGTATTATCCTTGATCACGCCATCCAAATACTGAGCCGCCGCGTTCCCCAGACGTTTCAGCAGCATTTCATAGGTTGTGGAATAATCTTTGATGACGATAACCTCATTCAGTTCAAATATGTCTTTCAATTTCATCTCAAGATTCATAATCCGCTCCAGCGGATAGTTAATCGTTATCTCAACCACCTTGCTTTCAATGGCCTTGCTTAACAGACGGCTTACCTTAGATCTTGAAAAATAGAGCTTATCAGCAATCTCCTGCTGTGAAAAATTCTGTTCGAAGTATAGACTGGCAACCTCTGCCATGATGCCCAATTCTTCATCATTAATTTTCATATTACCCCCTCCTTTCATTTATTATAACATTTTGAAGCAAAAACACTTATAAATCATAAGATCCATAAGTGTTTTTTATTTAATGATTAATCAGTCAATCCCAAACGGTAGAATTGCTCCTCTGGCGCGTCATTTTCACGCATCTTCGCAATCATTGCCGCAATCAGACGTTTCTCAGCCTCCGCATTGCGGATTGGCTTAAGCTGTTCAGGATCATCCTTCAAATCAAACAGCAGATTGCCGAATTGTGAGACCTTATAATTCTCTTTCGCTTTAATTTTCAAAACAGAACAGCCCTTTGTAAAGGTAAACGGTTCTCTTAACTCAACATCCTGAAGTTCCTTAACCTTAAACCGCTCTGTCATATGCTGAGGAACTAAAGTATAGTTATATACCTCATTCTCTCTGCCCTTCACAGCGGCGCGCATATAGGAATACTGACCGTCGGTGATATTCACATGACCGGAGAATACACCATAAATTGCCGTATCCCGTACTTTTTCATCCTTTTCAATCACCTTGCTTAAATCATAGCCCTGCATATCCTTTGGTACCTCAAGGCCATGGAAATTCAAGATTGTCGGTGCCCAGTCAATCAGCTGTACAAGACTCTGACGATGTTCACCCTGTTTCTTGCAGCGCGGGTCCCAAATAAATAATGGATTGTTTGCGACCTCATTGTAATAAGGCATTTGATTCTTGCCCCACCAGCCATGTTCGCCCAGCAGGAAGCCATGATCGGTGCCGACAATCAGCATCGTATCCTCCCACATGTTGTAGCGGTCCATCATATCCAATACCCGGCCTAGATTTTTATCACACATTGACACTAAGGCCTTGTATTGACGGCGGCAGTGATTGACTTCAGCTTCACTTTGATCAACCTGACCGCGCGGCCAATCAAAATGCTTGCCGTCATAGTCCTCCGGATAGAGATCCAGATATTCCTGCGGAACATAAAAGGGTTCATGAGGATCAAAGGTTTCAATATCTAAAAGCCAATTGTCCTGATCCTGATTCTTTTCAATAAATTCACAGCCGCGGTCAAACACCTGCGTCTGCGGAAAATCCTTTTCTTCAATGATATACTTGCGGTTTATCCAGTCATAGCGCCAAAGTCCGCTGACCCCCTCGCCAGTCTGTTTCTTTGGTACAAAAACAACCTCTGGAATCTGCGGATCTTTTATCTCCGCTTTCCAATGATCTCCCTCCTGACCGCGCACAACTTCCCAAGATGAATAGCGGGCGTGGAAGTTGCAGCCGCCATCTTCCCAATAATGCAGATGATCGCTGATCAGATGGGTATAGACACCATGCTTCTTTAAGATTTCCGGCATTGAATCATCAAAAGGCTCCAGGGGTCCCCATTCACGATGAAGGAAATTATGCCGGCCGGTATGCAGCTCACGGCGAGCTGGAATACATGGCATACTGCCTACATAAGAGTTGTCAAAGGTAACGGCTTTTTGTGCCAATCGTTCAAAATTAGGCGCAATCGTATCACAATCTGGATTGTAGGGCGGTAAAAAGCGCTTATTCAGACTGTCATAAAAAACGATGATCGTTCTCATCGAACCACCTAGTTCTTACGTGCTTCAGGATAAAATTCATCAACGATCTTACCGATTGAAGCGGCGATCCCCTTACCATCCATGATATTAACAACCTCGATTACATGGGCATCTGCCGGGAAAGAAGCACCTTCAGCCAATTTTTTAGAGATAGCGATAATATCTGTCCAGTCGCTTTGTGAACCCATTTCACCTACAGCGGTATGCTTTACCTCTGCATTGATGCCGTCAGCGGCTAAAGCCTTTTTAACGATTGATTCTGAAATAGCGCTGCTGCCAACACCATAACCGCATACAAATAATACATTTACCTTATCTTTCATCTTTTTTTCCTCCATGATTTATTTAATTAATGAATTAAATTGCCGATAAAACGTAAGCCCTCAGTCACTGCTGGCCAGAATGTTGAGAAGTCAAACATGCCAGACCAACCAGTTCCTTCTGGATAATACATCAGATTAATCGCCCAAACACTGCCGAAAGTCTGAATAAAGCCTAATAAAATTGAACATACGATAATTGATTTAATACCGCCGTATTTATTCGCAACAACACCGATTGGGCCACCTGAGAAGAACAGCGGTACGAAACCAGGCAGTACCATGATTGAAGAATTCATAGCTAATAAGACTAACATTGCTAATACAGTACCAACCGTTGTGAAAATGAAACCTAAAGTAGCCGCGTTTGGTGAGAAAGGCAGCAAGGCCGCAACGTCGATAGCAGGCACTGCATCTGGTACGATCTTTTCTTGAATACCTTTGAACGCGCCGGTCAACTCACCGCACATCATACGCACACCAGTCAGCAGGATAACCATGTTCATTGAGAAATTGATACCCGTTAAAATAATATAAACAAACCAGTGTGTTTTACCTGCTAATTCCTGAATTCCGCTGATTCCCAGCGGTGCCATGAAGGCACCTACGAAAACTGTCATAATGATAGCTACTGAAGTAACATTATTATTGAAAATATTCAGCCAGCCCGGCAGCTTCATGTTTTCCGCGTCCTGTTCCGGATTGCCGAAGAAATGCGCGATCTTTCCGAAGAACCAAATACCAATCTGCTGATTATGACCGATGGTGAAACCGGCGCCGCCTGTCACATCATCGACCGTCTTATACGCCAAGGTCGTAGAGAATGCCCAATAAACACCAACTAATACACCGGCAATGATAACAGAAGCGGTTGTGCCGAGTCCTAAAGTTGCTAGAACGAGCCATAAAATAGCTTGTGAATGCGCAATACCGGCATTACCTGTAAGGAAGATACCCTTTGCTTTTGTAAAACGGCCAAAATAAACAAGCACCAGATTCACTGCGAAAGCGATCAGGAATACATAACCGACAAGACCAAACAGACTGCCCAAGGCTTCCTGAGTTGTGGCCTTCATAGCATAAGAATCCATGATATAACCCTGAATACCAAATGAATTACTTACTGCTGTGGTAATCGGTTTAAAAATACTGGTAAACTGGCCGCCGCCAAAGATTACCATCTGAATACCAACCATGGCACTTAAGGTACCGGTGATTACTTTGGTAATACTTTCTTTATTCATGATATAGCCGATACAGATCAGCAATCCGATCAGGATAACCGGCTGTGTCAAAAAGTCATTAACGATAAAGCTAATAAATCCGTTCATATTTCCTCCTTATTCGTCCTCTAATTCAACGTTTGCGAATATGTTATAAATCTCATCAATTTCATTGCTGCCTACGACCTTTTCCGCAAGCTCAGGGTCGCCAAGTACGGCTGCCAAAGCCTGCAGCATTTTCATATGTGCAGCATTATCAACACATGAAATCGGCAGAATCAATACCGCCCGGCTGTCTTGAGACTCATCAAAATATACGGGGGTTTTCAATTTTAATACGGCAAAACCATTTTTCAGAGCACCGCTTTCTGAGCGTGCGTGCGGCATGGCAATATTTGGAGCTATAACAATATAGGCACCCAGCGTATTGACTGTTTCAATCATCGCGTCAATATACCGTTCTTCTATATACCCCTTGTTCAGCATCGGCTGTGCCGCCAGCTTAATTGCGGCCTGCCAGTCCGTAACGCTATCGGCGATTTGAATACAATCTTTGCTAAGTAATTCTTCCTTCATAATTTCACTCCTTGGTGTAAGCGCTTTACACTTATAAAATAATAAATGGCAGAACATTTGTCAACGCTCTGCCATTTACTTGCACGAATGTGCATTTCTAAAGTTTTAAAAATTCATATAAATTAATAACCGTTCATAAAAGTTACTTCTTACTATGTTTTGCAATGATCTCATAAGCCTGCTTGCTGACCGAGAATAAATCATTCGTTGTTGTCTCTACCCCATACATCATAACGATCCCCTTCTGGGTTGTCAGCTTCTTTACTTCACTGTATTTAAAATATTTATTGCAATAGAAAAAGCCATGTTCATCATAATAGAAGTCTTTAACTGTGATAGCGCCAAAGATTTCACCGATACTTAACAGAATCAGCAATGCACAGACCGCGGTCGTTACCGGATCAGCAATATAACGATATAACGCGAATCCCGCTAAGCCGGCAGTAATCAGAAACAGAATGACATTGCCGGTGCTTAAACGCAGCAGCTGAAGCTTTTGGCCGCCCTTGATTGCTTCCTGAATGGCCGTGCGGGTCATCAGAAACTGTTTAACACGTTTGTAGGCAAGGAATACACCCAATGCGACACAAAGTATAACTATAACCATAAAAATCCACTCCTTTTGAAATTACTCTCATTGATACTGATATTATAGCAGACTTATGATGAACATTTGTGCATTTTGAATCTTTTCAATGAGAATTTAACATTTTGAACTTGAATTTTGTAAGTGCTTTCGATAAAATGGAAGCATAAAGGCTGATGAAGACATACTTCTGTATTGCGATACTCAGAATATGTTGCCTTTAACTTCTGTTAAACATGAAGTGTTTAAATCCCTTTCACTTCGAAAACAGAAAAATCGCATATAAAAACGGCGCTTGCTCCGCCGTTTTTATTTTACTCTTGATGATGAGTTAAACCAGATAGGGATAAAAATAGATATGTATCGGCAGGAGTACAGATTTACTCCTGCTTTCGCCTTTATTCAGGCGGTTTGACGTGTAGTACGCTGCATATATTCCCTCTCC
>PVML01018988.1_pt1 | contig 45875 bp, 37 predicted proteins | sample 1853371 | NCBI WGS metagenome assembly PVML01 (sample SAMN08533508, study PRJNA380276) | Human gut metagenome, whole genome shotgun sequencing project. | isolation source: participant 1, chromium library | host: Homo sapiens | collected 2017 | reverse complement strand
CCATGCCCTGGGCGATCAGATAAATCATAATATCATCTCGGGTACAGATTGCCGTCTGAATGGTTGCTTTTCCTTCCTGGATCAAAGTCTGGGCATTTCCCAGCCATACGTCCGTACCATGAGCCAGACCGGCAATACGTACCAGGTCTGAGAAATATTTAGGCTTCGTATCCAGAAGCATCTGCATCGCAAAGTCAGTACCAAACTCCGGAACGCCAAGAGCACCTAAAGGGCAGCCGCCAATATCATCTGGTGTGATTCCAAGCGCAGATGTATTCTGGAACAGACTCATAACCTCCGGACTGTCCAGAGGAATATCTTTAACCGGGTCCAGTCCGATCAGGTCCTGAAGCATACGGATCATGGTCGGATCATCGTGTCCAAGGATATCCAGCTTTAACAGGTTGTGGTCAATGGAATGATAATCAAAATGAGTAGTAACTGTGGAGGTAGTCATATCATTAGCCGGATGCTGTACCGGTGTAAATGAATAGATTTCTTCGCCTAAAGGCAGTACGATGATACCGCCGGGATGCTGTCCTGTGGTACGGCGCACGCCTACGCAGCCCTGAACAATACGGTTGATCTCGCAGTTGCGCTTTCTGGTTCCCCTTTCCTCATAATATTTCTTTACATAACCGAAAGCCGTTTTATCTGCCAGAGTACCGATGGTACCTGCACGGAATGTCTGGCCTTTGCCGAAAATAACTTCTGTATAGTCATGAGCCTTACTCTGGTATTCACCGGAGAAGTTTAAGTCAATATCCGGCTCCTTATCTCCCTTAAATCCAAGGAAGGTTTCAAAAGGAATATCAAAACCGTCTTTTTCCAGAGGAGTCCCGCAAACCGGGCATTTTTTATCCGGCATATCACAGCCCGCCATACCTGAGAACTTGCGCACTTCTTCGGAATCAAAATCATAATAACGGCACTTAGGACAATGATAATGAGGACTTAAAGGGTTTACCTCTGTAATACCTGACATGGTTGCAACAAAGGAAGAACCTACAGAGCCACGGGAACCTACCAGATATCCATCCTCATTGGATTTCCACACCAGTTTCTGGGCAATGATATACATAACCGCAAATCCATTGGTGATAATAGAATGCAGCTCCCGTTCCAGACGGTCTGTTACGATCTTTGGAAGATCTTCACCATACATCTCATGTGCACGGTCATAGCAGATCTTTGTTAATGTCTTGTCAGAATCCGGGATGACCGGAGGACATTTGTCCGGACGAACAGGTGCGATCTTTTCACACATATCGGAAATCTTGCGGGTATTAGTAACTACTACCTCATATGCCTTATCCGGCCCCAGATAAGCAAACTCTTCCAGCATCTCCTCTGTTGTGCGCAAATATAAAGGTGCCTGATCATCGGAATCCTTAAATCCCTGACCCGCCATGATAATACGCCGGTAAACCTCATCCTGAGGATCCAGGAAATGGACATCGCAGGTAGCACACACCAGTTTTCCAAACTGAGTTCCCAGATCTACGATCTTTTTGTTGATCTCGATCAGGTCTTCTTCTGTTTTAACAGTACTTTTCTCATCCCGCAGCATAAATGCATTGTTGCCTAACGGCTGGATCTCCAGATAATCATAGAAATCCACCAGTCTGGCGATCTCCGCATCAGGAGCGCCGCGAAGAAGTGCCTGGTACAGTTCTCCTGCCTCGCAGGCCGATCCGATCAGCAGACCTTCCCGGTACTTATCCAGGACACTCTTTGGGATACGGGGCCGTCTGGAATAATAATCCAAGTGAGACCAGCTGACCAGACGATACAGATTAATACGCCCCAGATCATTTTTGGCCAGAATGATCACATGGTTGGTTGGCAGTTTCATAATGGTCTGTGCATCCATGGTACTTAACTCATTTAAGTGATCCAGATCCTCTATATCACGTTCCCGCAGCATTTTTACAAAGGCTGCAAAGATTTCCGCTGTTGCTCCCGCATCATCTACTGCCCTGTGATGATTTTCCAGGGAAATGTTCAAAGCTTTTGCTACAGTATCCAGTTTGAAACGGTTTAAATTAGGCAGAAGAAGCCGTGCCAAAGATACTGTATCCAATACGGTAGGTGAAAATGGAAGTCCCAGAACTTCTGCATAGTGACCAATGAACCCTACATCAAAACCTGCATTATGAGCTACCAGTACCGCATCGCCTACAAATTCCAGAAACTGAGGCAGGATCACATCGATCTTCGGATACGGCAGAACCATGGCATCGTTGATGCTGGTCAGTTTTTCAATATCAAATGGAATCGGCACATCCGGATTTACAAAGGTAGAAAACTTGTCTGTGATCACACCATCCACCACTTTGACAGCACCAATCTCGATAATACGGTTTTTTACAGGGCTGAATCCTGTTGTCTCGATATCAAAAACAACATACGTATCCCCAAAGGTTTGTCCTTTGGAATTTTCTACCAGCTGCTTGGTATCGTCCACCAGGTATCCTTCCACACCATATAAGATCTTAAAAGTATCTCCTTTATCCAGCGCATGGTTGGCATCAGGGAAAGCCTGGACACAGCCATGGTCTGTAACAGCGATTGCAGGCATACCCCATTTTTTCGCCCGCTTGATAATGCTCTTTACCTCAGAAACACCATCCATATCACTCATCTTTGTATGGCAGTGCAGCTCTACTCGCTTTTCCAGACTGTTATCCATACGTTTGGTTGTAAAGTCATCTGCCTTTTTTATACCAACGATCGATCCTAAAGTCAGTTCTCCGTCAAACTTATCAATGGTAGTAACACCTTTGATCTTAATGAACATGCCTGTTTTTATCATGTCCTTGACTTCGTTAAAGATCTCCGGGCGGATGAACATTTTAGCTGTAATGGTATCAGTAAAATCTGTCACATCAAAAGTAAGAATGAATTTACCACTGCGCAGCTCCCGGCTTTCACAGGTTAAGATCTGTCCACGCAGCGTGACTTCTCCAATCTCTCCGTCAATCTTTTCAATCTCCATAAAGTCATCATCAAAATCACGGCCATAAAGCACATCCGGGTTGTTGGAACGCTTTACGGAGAACTTTCTTTCTTCTCCAAAACCCGAGTCTTTTTCTCTTCCCCAGCCTTTTCTGCCTTTGTTTAACTGAGGTTTTTCCGTTTTTTCACCTGCCTGAGTTTTAGCAGCAGCCATCTTTTCTGCACCTGCCGGCTTTATGCCATCAGACACAGGAGAAATAACCTCATCATTACCCGGAATATTTCCAGAAGCTGCCTGATCCATAAGAGCATCCCATGGAGCGGCTTCCGGCATAGGAACATCCATAACAGGGGCACTATTTTGCTGAGTTTTTTTCTCATTTGTATCCTGTGCAGCAGCAGACCGTGAGATATTTTCTCCGTCAGTGCCTTGAGTCAACTCATCTTTATGATTCTGCCAGTAAATTGCCTGGGCTTCTCTCTCTAATTTTTGTTCGATCTGTTTTCTCCGGTCATTTTCCTTCGCCGGAATATACTGAAATGCCACTTCTATCGGCAGGCCGCATCGTTCATTAAATACCTTTTCCAGAACACGCTTTAATTCATTGGTCTTGTCCCGGTTTACCATGGTATCTTCTACCGTCAGAACCATTTTACCTTCGTCTTCAAAAACGATCTGGGCCTTGCGGAACATGCTGTATTCTACGATACTGTAATGCTTTAATTCCAATAGCAGGCTGTCTTTGTACATTTTTAAAAGTTTTTCAGGGGTATACTGATCAGACAATCTGTACTTTTCCTGGATCTTAATGGTGATCTGTTTATCCGGGAACAACTGGTCTTTGATCCCACGTTCCAGATCATAAATATTCTGTTTATGGATCAGCCTTGTACTCTTTATATAGACACGAATAGAGCTTCTATCTCTGGCAGAAGTAACTTTTTCTACTTCTGCCAAAGCTAAAAGCTCTTTCAAAGGCTCTGCAATATTAAGTGTTGGAAATACTTCTAAAAACCCTTTTGCCATTCAAATTACTTCTTTCTTGCTTCTGCCATTGCTTCCAGTTCATCACGAAGGGAATTTAACAAATCTTCTTCTGGTACTTTTCGTAAGATCTCGCCTTTTTTGATGATCAGGCCTTCACCTACACCACCGGCAATGCCGATATCTGCCTCTCTGGCTTCGCCTGGTCCATTAACTACACAGCCCATAACTGCTACTTTTACACCATCTAAGCCTTCCATACCAGAAACCATAGTTTCTACCTGGTTTGCAAGATGGATCAGATCAATGCGGGTGCGGCCGCAGGTTGGACATGAAACTACTTCCACGCCACCTTTTCTAAGTCCAAGTGTCTTAAGAATCTGGCGGGCAGATTTGATCTCTTCAACAGGATCTCCTGTAAGAGAAACCCGGATCGTATCCCCGATTCCCTGATACAGGATGATTCCAAGTCCTACAGCAGACTTAATATTTCCCGAAAATAAGGTTCCTGCCTCAGTAATGCCTACATGAAGAGGATGATCGGTCCTGGAAGTGATCAGCTCATGGGCTTTAACACACATTAAAACATCGGAAGATTTGATACTGATGACCAGATTGTCATAACCCATATCTTCGATGAGATGTACCTTATCTAAAGCACTTTCTACGATTCCTTCTGCTGTTACACCGCCGTATTTTTCTACCAGATCCTTTTCAAGAGAACCGCTGTTTACACCTACGCGGATGGGGATATTTCCAGCTTTTGCACGTTCTACCACTGCCTTTACCCGGTCGGTACTGCCGATATTGCCAGGATTGATACGGATTTTGTCAGCCCCATTTTCCATAGCTGCAATAGCCAGCCGGTAATCAAAATGAATGTCTGCTACCAGCGGGATATGGATCTCCTTTTTAATATCCTTAAGAGCTTCTGCTGCCTTCATAGTCGGCACTGCCACACGGATAATATCACAGCCTGCTTTTTCCAGGCTTAAGATCTGGGCTACCGTTGCCTTTACATCCTCTGTTTTTGTATTGCACATGGACTGGATGAGAACAGGATTTCCCCCACCGATCACCCGGTTACCAATATGAACGATTTTTGTATCCTTTCTGCTCATGTTTTTTCCTCTTTACTATTAAATTGTTACAGTTCAACCTTGCATCTTCTTGCCCGCTTGCAGCGGACAAGAAGCTTTGGGCGTCTGCCTTATGAAGATTTAGCGCCAAAAGTACTTATGAAAACAAGTTTTCAACGTACTTTTAACCCTAAATCTTCGCAAGGCTGAACTGTAACATTAAATTATCTGTAACAACTGTCCATTTTATAAAAGCTTTCGCACAGCATTAAACAGTATAAATACCATCAATACCAGCAGAAAAAGCATTCCTGCTGTATGGACCATCCCTTCTTTTTCACGGTCAACAGGTTTCTTACGTATCGCTTCGATGATCAAAAATACCAGCCGTCCGCCATCCAGTGCTGGAAGAGGAAGCAGGTTCATTACACCCAGATTCGCACTTAAAAGAACTGCGAAATTAATAAGAACCATGGCAACCACTGTTTTTCCAGCAGGAGCTGCCTCTTCTACTGTCTGATCAATGGTGGTGACAATACCCACAGGACCACTGATATCATCTGCGCTTACTTTACCGGCAAATATCATATGGAAACTGTCAAATACATAATAAATCCAGTGTTCCACTTCATAAATCGACTGCACCACCAGCTGAATGGGATTGGTGATCTTTTGAAGAGATCCATCAAAACGCACACCGATCATGGACTGACCTGTCTGATCAATATAAACGGGTGTAAGTTTCGCTGACCGCTTCTCTGTTTTACCATTTTCATCCGTATGCTTCCAGGTAATGGTCACATCCTGATGAGGATGAGCCATAAGATACGGAGTAAGGTCCCTGTAAGAATGGATGGCTCTGTGATCTGCCTTTGTTATTACATCCCCCGGAAGTATCCCTGCCTGTTCTGCCGGATAGCCTTCTTCTACGCCCATGACTACAGGCTCATAAAAGCCGCCGGCGCAGCCTACGATCACAAGAGATAAGAGAAATGCCAGAAGGAAGTTGAACAAAGGTCCGCCTGCCACTACTGCTATACGATTTAACACAGGCTTATTATTAAAAGCCCTGTCTCCTTTCGCATCCTCATCTTCTCCCAACATGGCACAGGATCCGCCAAAAGGAAGTATCTTTAAAGAATATCTTGTTTCGCCTTTCACAAAGCTAAAAAGCCGTGGTCCCATTCCAAGAGAAAATTCCGTCACTTCAATATCGCTTAATTTTGCGAAGATAAAATGCCCCAGTTCATGGAACAGGATGATTCCCCCAAGGATCAGCACTGCCAGCACAATATTCATCGGATCTCATTCATCCTTTCCCATTATCATTAAAAAACTAAAAGTATTTTGTGATTCGTTACAGTTCAGCCTTGCATCTTCTTGCCCGCTTGCAGCAGACAAGAAGCTTTGATTCTGTTAAATGTTCCAATTTGTACGGATAAAATCATACGTTTCTGCTTCTGCTGCCAAAATCTGGTCTACATCCGGCGCATCCACTTTCTTATGATGCTCCATCGACGCCTGGATCATGTCCGGAATCGTCAGATACGGGATCTTTTTCTTTAAAAACAGGCTTACTGCCAGTTCATTTGCCGCATTAAATACAGTAGGCATGCTTCCGCCCGTTTTTCCTGCCTCATAGGCCAGTTTTAAGCCTTTAAAAGTCTCCAGATCCGGAATATCAAAGGTTATCTCCCGAAGCTTTGTAAAATCCAGTCTGTCTCCCGGAAGGAATCTTCTTTCCGGATAATATAATGCATACTGGATCGGCAGCTTCATATCCGGTGTACCTAACTGCGCGATCACAGCCCCATCCTCATATTCGATCATGGAGTGGATAATGCTTGCAGGCTGGATCACGACCTGAATCTGGTCTAATGATACATCAAACAGCCATCCAGCTTCCATTACTTCCAATCCCTTATTGACCATAGTAGAAGAGTCAATGGTGATCTTGTGGCCCATAGACCAGTTTGGATGCTTTAAAGCATCTTCTACCTGGACTTTTTCCAGCTGTTCTCTCTTAAAACCTCTAAACGGGCCGCCGGAAGCTGTCAGCAATATTTTGTGGATCTTGTTTCCCGCTGCTCCCTGAAGGCACTGGAAGATCGCAGAATGTTCAGAATCTACCGGAAGGATCTTTACGCCCTTTTTCTTTGCCAAAGGCATGATAATGTGACCTGCTGTAACCAGTGTTTCTTTATTTGCCAGGGCAATATCTTTCCCCGCTTCCATGGCAGCAATGGTAGGACGGATACCGATCATCCCTACAACTGCGGTAACTACGATCTCCGCCTTTGGCTCTGTAGCTGCTGCGATCAGACCATCCATTCCAGAAAGGACTTTAACATCCAGATCTTTTATTCTTTCCTTTAGTTCTTTCGCCTTCTCCTCACTCCACAGGCAGGCGATCTCCGGCTTAAATTCCCGGATCTGCTTTTCTATCAGATCTACATTGGAACCGGCTGCCAGAGCTGTAACTTTAATATCTTTATTATATCTTACTACTTCTAATGTCTGGGTACCGATAGAGCCAGTGGAACCCAGGATCGATATGTTCTTTACCATAATTATTCTCCCTTTGTGAAGGAAATGCTTAAAACATTACTTTAAAAAAGTAACCGCAAAATAAATAGCCGGAGCCGTAAATATCATGCTGTCAAAACGGTCCAGGATACCTCCATGTCCCGGGATCAGATGACCATAATCTTTGATATTGTGGTTTCGCTTAATAGCAGATGCCGCCAGGTCTCCGATCTGGGAGATCACTGCTGCAATGGCGCAGGCAATGGCACAGGCAGCTACAGGATTGGCTACTTCTTCCATACTATGTCCAAAGTAAGCACCATAAGCAAGACCTAAAAGAGCAGAACCGATCACACCGCCTACTGCTCCTTCTATGGATTTTTTCGGGCTTAATACAGGTGCAAGCTTATGCTTTCCCAAAAGCATTCCCACACAGTAAGCACTGGTATCACAGCCCCAGGAGCTTAAAAAGATCAGCCATACCAGATAAGCACCATCATGCATACTGCGGGTCTGATACAGGAAAGACAACATTACCGGCACATAGCACACACCAAAAAAAGCACCGGTTATCTCCTCTGTTTTATAGCTTGGAAATGTAAAAACATAAAGAGCCATTAAAAGCATCAGAGAGGCAATGATCATCAGTGTCAGATATTTCTGTCCCTCAAACCATAAAATCCCATAATAGCAGACAGCCGTCAGATAACCAACTGCAGCAACAGACCGTTTTTCAATTCCAAGAACACGATACAGTTCAAACAGGCCCACTAAAGAAATAAGAGCTGTCACTGCAAAAAGGAGTGCGCCTCCTTTTCCTACGAAGAAAATAGCAAGGATGACCAGTACAATACCGCTGATCAGTCGTGTTGTGAACATAGAATTCTCCTTTCTCTATTTTACCCCGCCGAACCGTCGATCTCTTTTATTATACTGGACGATCGCCTTTTCCAGCTCCTTCTCATCAAAATCAGGCCACAGACAATCTGTAACATACAGCTCTGTATAAGCCAGCTGCCAAAGCAGGTAATTAGACAGTCTCAGTTCCCCGCTGGTACGGATCAGAAGATCCGGATCCGGGATATCTGCTGTATCCAGATAGGAAGCAAATACAGATTCTGTAATATCATCTGTTTCTACTTTTCCTGCCTTTACATCTTCCGCCAGTTTCGCAGCTGCTCTGCGGATCTCATCTCTTCCCCCATAATTTACTGCGATCACAAAGGTAAGTCCCGTATTGTCCTTTGTCTCCTCTTCCAGACGGTTGATTCCGTCAATGATATCCTGGGCAAAACGCCTTCTGTCGCCGATCATCTTTACCCGTACATTATTAGCAGACGCGATTTTTAACAGGCGGACCATATAATAACGGAACAGCTGCATCAATGCTCCTACTTCTTCTTCGGATCTCTTCCAGTTCTCAGTGGAGAATCCGTAAACTGTCAGATATTTGATACCCATTCTGGCAGCGATCTCTACTGTTTTTTCTACTGTAACACAGCCTTCTTTATGACCAAATGTTCTTGGAAGACCTCTTTTTTTGGCCCAGCGGCCATTTCCGTCTAAAATAAGGGCCACATGAGCCGGTATTACCATATTACTGTCTAATGCCATTTTCCTCACCTTTTCTTATCATGCTCATAAATGCCCTGAACATAGATAAGAGGCAGGAGTCTCTCCTGCCTCCGTATCAATTCAGAGACTATACAGTCATGATCTCTTTTGTCTTTTCTTCTACTGCCTTGTCAACACGCTCAATGGTCTTGTCAGTCAGTTTCTGCATCTTCTCAGTCAGATCAGCTAACTCGTCCTCAGTGATCTCTCCCGCTTTCTCTGCCTTCTTAAATGCATCATTTGCATCACGGCGGATGTTGCGGACAGCTACCTTTGCATTGTCACCTTTCTTCTTTACATCCTTTGCAACTTCTTTTCTTCGATCCTCTGTCATCTCAGGGAAGATCAGGCGGATGCAGTTTCCGTCGTTGGTAGGATTGATACCTAATTCAGATGTAAGGATTGCTTTTTCGATCGCCTTTAATAAGCTCTTTTCCCAAGGCTGGATCACGATCATACGTGCTTCCGGAACAGATACGTTTCCTACCTGCTGAAGAGGTGTTGGAGTTCCATAATAATCCACTTTGATCTTGTCCAGTACATGTGGGTTTGCACGTCCTGCGCGGATCGTACCGTAATCAGCGATCAGAACCTCCATTGTCTTATCCATCTTATCCTGATAAAATTTTAAATCTTCCATAATGCCCTCCTGAACATGCAGCTTTTGCTGTCATTTATTTTCATTTTTTATTCTGCAGTAACAATGGTTCCGTTGATACGGCCCTGCATAGCGTTTGCGATACCATCGGTTTCGTTAAGGCTGAATACTGCCATCGGCATCTTGTGTTCCATGCACATAATAGACGCAGTCAGATCTACCACTGCTAACTTACGGTCGATCACTTCCTGAATGGAAATCGTGTCGAACTTCTTTGCTGCCGGATTTACCTTTGGATCGCTGTCATATACACCGTCAATGGCCTTTGCAAGAAGGATGCAGTCTGCTTCCATCTCAATGGCGCGAAGTGTGATACCTGTATCCGTTGAGAAATAAGGATGTCCGGTACCGCCTGCGAAAAATACTACTTTTCCCTCTGCAAAGCATTTATTTGCCTGATCTTTAGAGAACAGCTGGGTCATAGTACCGCATGCAAACGGGGTGAATATTTCAGTCTGCATCCCTGCATTGCGGAATATTTCAGAAACATAAATACAGTTCATAACAGTGGCCAGCATTCCGATCTGATCTGCTTTTGTACGCTCGATGGCATCACTGGTACGGCCTCTCCAGAAGTTTCCGCCGCCGATAACAATACCTACCTGAACGCCTGCATCTACGGATAATTTCACCTGTCTGGCTACTTCTTTTACAGTGTCTTCGTCGAAACCGGTCTTCTTAGGACCTGCAAGAGCTTCGCCGCTTAATTTTAAAAATACACGGTTCATTTTCATGAATGAATATCTCCTTGTGTTGGATTATACTTTATTCAGTATACCATAGGAATGTATTTTTGGAAAGAAAAAATAGTCATTTTGTAAAATAGTAGAAAATAAAATTGAGATTTTAATTATTATATACTATAATAAAAAAAAACATTTCTATATTCTGCCAAATGTCCAGATGTATGAAGGACTCCAAGGGAAAATAGAAATGATCAGGGAGGATTGATCATATGGATTGGTTTCGTAATAAAAAAGAAAAAAAGCAGCCCCAGGAGCCTGCTGCACCTGTTGTTTCACAGCCGGATATCCCAGCTGAAGATGTTGGCAGCCGCAGCCAGTGTCTGGCACAGCTGGATACTTTATTTTCCCCTGTTCCGTCTAAGGGAATGGCTGTAAAAGTATATCTGGAAAATTTCAAAAGCCTAAACCAGGCATTTGGATACGAATATTGTGAAAAGCTGCTGTCACAGATCACTGATTATTTAAAAGATATTTCTGAAGTAACCGTTTACCGCTATATTGGTGTGGAATTTATCCTTATTTTAGACGACTGCAGCGAAGGACAGGCCTGCGCTCTGGCAGACACGATCTTAGAGCGTTTTGAAAGCGTATGGAAAGTAGATGGTGTTGACTGTCTGTGTTCTGCACAGATCGGTCTGTGTTCCTATCCAGGACACAGCGAAAACACACAGATGCTCCTTAAACATCTGGATCTGGCTGTTCAGGCTGCTTCTGAACAGGGCGCCAATCAGTCCGCTGTATACAATTCTGTTCTCCATGAAAAGGCTATGCGTCGTCAGGCCATTGCCCGGTATCTGCAGACAGCTCTGGAAAAAGACGAACTGGAGGTTCGCTACCGTCCTACTTACAACTTAAAAGAAAAACGCTTTACAAGAGCTGACTCTTATATGAGGATCTTCATCCAGGGAATCGGCCTGGTAGGCGCTGCTGAATTTATCCCAATTGCAGAAGATTCCGGTCAGATCCGTGCAGTAGGCTATTATGCCTTAGAACATGCCGGCCACTTTATCCAGGAACTGATCCAGGCAGGAAAAGAATTTGAATCCATCTGCATCCCGGTATCACCGATCCTGTTGGTGCAGGAAGATTTCTTAGATAAGGTAAACGATGTGCTTACCCGTTATGAGATCCCGGAAGGAAAATTGGCTCTTGAACTGGATGATGAGGCACTGTCCAGTGTTTATATCAATGTAAATATCATTATGCAGGAACTGTCTTCTATGGGCGTGGAACTGGTATTAAATCACTTTGGCTCCGGCTGTGCGCCTATAACCAGTGTGTTAGATCTGCCTATTAACACCGTTAAATTAGAACGTATGTTTGTATGGCAGTTGGAAAACAATCCTGCCTCTGCCTGCATTGCAGGCGGACTGATCCAGATTGCAAGGGATCTTGATCTGCGCATCATCGCAGAAGGTGTAGAAACAGAAAACCAGATCAAGGCATTAAACCATTATGCATGCGCATATCAGCAGGGCTTCTACTACGCTCCTACTATGGAGAAAGATGTTCTGATGAAGATTTTAGGTGCTACCCTGGAAGAATCACGGGTCACGATCGAAGAAGAAAAATTAAAGATGAAGAGATAATGTAAAAGGGACTGCTGTAAAATCAATGCCTGCAACTGATGGGCAATGATTTTGCTGCTGTCCCTTTTGTACAATTTCCACTACAGATCACGCAGTCTCTCACGTATACTCCTTGCATCTGTATCTGACAGTGGATCACAGGTATCGTAGATTTTTGCTGTCAGCTCTGGATCATTTCCTACATTTTTAATGATCCACAGTCTGGATTCACCGGATTTTTTGAAACGAAGAACTTTTGCTATCGTAAACAGAAGTTCTTTTTCTTTTGCGTTATTTGCATCGCTCAGCTGTTTTTGCTGGTAGCGCTTCTGTTTTTTCTCATATTTGCTTACTTTTGCTTTTTCAATCTGGTCGATCGCTGCTTTTGGAGTACCATAGCCTTTTTCCAGCCAGATCGTCTCTACTGTATATTTTCCGTCTTCTATGGTCATAACAGCCATGGAAAGAGGAAGTGTGTTTCTTTTATAACCGCAGCTTCCCGGATTCAGCCATAATCTTCCGGCAATCTCCTGCTGCTGATACATATGGGAATGACCAAAGATCACTACCTGGGCATCCCCCAATGCCACAGGAATATCGGTTCTCTGATGTGCCATGACCATTTTCACACCACCGATCTCAAAGCGTTTGATCCCGGCAAGTCCGCCGGACCAGCCTCGGTCATTGTTTCCCCGGACTGCATAAAGGGGCTGTCTGCCGCTTAATTTCATATAAAGCATCTGCGTGTCAAAATCACCTGCATGTACGATCACGTCACAGGTCTCCAATATTTTTTCTACATCAGGCCGCAGCACTCCATGTGTATCTGCCATAACTGCAACCCTTACAGGTCCCCGTTCCATACCTGCTTCCTCCTGTTGTAAAGATATACTTCCAAAATCCTATTTATAAAAACACCAGATTATTATAAACGATTCTTCTCCCACTGACAATAGTTCCGCCTTGCATCTTTTGACCTGCCTGCAGCGGGCAACAAAACTGTAACTGACTTTCTGACAATTTTGTGAACATTCTTGTGTGATGGTGGCGGGGATGTTATACTGTACAATATAGTAGCCATTTTTCGCAGAAAAATGAACAGATCATGAATGTTTTTACGATTGAGCAAATGCACATCCAACAGTTAAATAAACCAAATACATCCACATGAAAGGGGAAAACACATGATAAAAAATTATAAAAAACTCTTCCTGTCTTTAGGTGCTGTTCTGGCTTTAAGCACCGGCGCAGCCCTTTGTACACAGGCTGCCACTGCCGGCTGGGTCAGCGAAGACGGAGTATGGAAATATCTGGAATCTTCTGGGAATTATGCCTATAACACCTGGAAGACCTCCGGTGACAACTCTTATTATCTGGACAGTACCGGCGTCATTGCCACAAACCAGTGGATCGATGATACATACTATGTTAATGCTGACGGCATTATGGCAAAAAACTCCTGGATCCAGTTATCTGAAGATACTTCCCAGAAGAAAGCCGGCTGGTATTATGTAGATGCCAAGGGCAAACTGGTCAAAGATAAATGGAGCACGATCAGTGATAAAAAATACGCTTTTGACAGCGACGGAAAAATGCGTACCGGCTGGTATTTTGATAATGATGATATTTATTATCTGGGTGAAAACGGCTATGCAAAGACTGGTTGGCTGTGCCTGGATTATGATGAGGATAATAAGCCAGATGACGGTACTATTTCTGAAGTCCGTACTTCTGCTTCCGACACTGCAAAATGGTTCTATTTTCAGACAAACGGAAAGGCAAAACGTTCTAAAAATGATTCCTACTCTGCTGAGACCATTGGGGATAATAAATACTACTTCAACGACGACGGCGTTATGATGACCGGCTGGGTTGCTGTAAAGAGCAGCGCAGAGTCCGGTGATTCCACATGGATCAGCAAATTCGTATATCTGGGCGGCGATGACGAAGGCATCATGGCAAAAAATAAATGGCTGGAACTTTCTACACATCCCAGTGATTCTGACGACAAAGATGAGATCACGGCAGACAGCAACAGTGATGAAGTACCAGATGAAGGCGAATCCAACTGGTATTATTTTGACAGCAACGGTACCGTTGCGTATCTAAATAATAATGCATCCAATATGAGCAAAGCAACTACCAAAGTAGATGGGAATTCTTATTTTTTTAATGCTTACGGTGTACGTCAGACCGGACTGATCCACATTGTAACTTCTTCTGGAAAAGATTTTACCGGATATTTTGGTGAAAGTGATTCTGATGGAAAAATGATTACCGGCAAACGGACAAATTTAAGCGTAGACGGTGAAAATGCTTCTTATTATTTCAGTGAGTCCGGCTCCGATAAAGGCTGCGGCTACAATGGCTCTAAAGACGATTATCTGTATTATCAGGGACGTCTTGTAAAAGCAGACAGCGGCTCTGACTATCAGGTATTTTATGTAAATAATAAACTGTATCTGGTCAATGAATCCGGCAAGATCCAGTCTTCCAGCAAAAATTATAAAGTAAATGGCGCCTGGACCTTTAAGATCTCCGGCGGTTCCATCTATTTCATTGATGATGATAAAAAATCTACAGGAAAAGTTACTTCTTCTGATGCAGAATCTCTTCCAGATATTATCTACGATAAGGAATATACTTTGTAATCCTCTTACAGCCCATGGTACACAAAAAATCCCGGCATTGGTCTTCTCTTCTTTGCCGGGATTTTTTATATCTTGTTTGGATATCCTACATATTCTCTTTTTTCTTTTTTCTGTATTTTCTTACTGCTATTACAAACATTCCAAGCACCAGCACATCTGCTGCCGCAAGCCCTGCTTCCCACAGAGGAAACGCAGCTTTGATCTCAGGCTTTAACACACTTCTGTCTCCTGTTTCTTCTGCATAAGCCTGATTTCGCACTCTGGCATTTAAATACATATAAATAATATCCTTGGCTGCCTTACGCATCGCTCTGTCATATGCCTCTTTATTTTTCTCATTTTCAAAGGCAAAACTACCGTCATTCATAAAGCCATCCATCCACAAAGTTCCGCCTGCAGCAAGAGCCTGATCTCCGTTCATATATCTGTGGTGATCTGAATAATCAGTGATAACTGCCCCTTTAAAGCCCCATTCATCCCTTAATATACCAGTCAGCAGTCCTCTGCTGCCGCCGGTCCAAACAGCACCCAGACGGTTATAAGCAGACATAAGCCCTGTGGTTCCATTTTCCTGTATGATCATCTGGAAAGGCTTTAAATAGGTTTCACGAAGTGTCTGTTCCGTCATCCAGGTATAGACACCATCTCTGTAAATACCGGATTCCTGATCATTGCAGATCAGATGTTTTACATAACAGTAAATCCCCATATTCATACTTCCGTCCACTGCCGCCCCGCACATTTTTCCGGAAAGCAGGCTGTCTTCGGAATAATATTCATAATTGCGCCCATTAAAAGGACTTCTGTGCAGATTTACTGCAGGCGCATACCAGCCGCTGTAACCAAACTGCCCAGCCTCTTTTGCCACAGCCCGGCCCATATCACGGGACAGACCGTTATTCCAGGACTGAGCCATTATGCCTGCATTGGGAAAACCGGTACCTGTTGGATTCTGATTAAAACTGCCGATCTGAGCCGGCCCGTCTGCCTCTCTTGCCAAAGGTTTACCGATGCTTTCCAGTTTCTCTGTTTTTACATAACCATGAAGAAACAGCGCTTCTGTCTCTTTTTCAGTTAACTGATTTAAAACCTCTTCCCATTTAGGATCTTCATAATCAGCTCCCAGTTCATACCCCAGTTTTGTGACCATTCCATTCTTTTCAATAAGAAGACCCTTTTGATCATCGAAGATCAGTGGAGTGTTATCCCCTCCGGTCTTTCCAAAGGCATCTGCCTGTTCCTGTGTGTACAGATTAAAAGCTGCCGCTCTTTTAGGAAGTATACGGCTCTTTACAGCCTCTTTTGGAAATGTAGCATCAAAATTGCTGCGGGTCATGTAATTAATATCCTGTCCGCTGTCTGTGCCGTCTATCCCTACGCCGTCTACAGCGTTTTTTCCTGTCATTTTGTTGGAAACGACCGCACCTGTATAAGGATCTGTTGGATACTGGACATTTTCCTTTAAGGTAAGACTTACTTCTGCGCCAGGTATATCTGCTGTTTCATGGGCATTTTTACGAATGGAAAATCCATAAATTCCCGGATCCAGCTCATATCCGATAAAACCATTGTGGTTGCTGTCATTGTAGTCATAAGATGCCATATCTTCTGCCTTTACAGCCAAAGTGATCTCTTCACTTTCTCCCGGTGCCAGTTCCTTTGTCTTTCCATAATCTGCCAGCACCACCGCCGATTTTTCAATACCACCTGGTTCATATGGGGGAGTATAATACAGCTGAACTACATCTTTTCCCGGCACCTGCCCTGTATTTGTCACCTGAACCGTTATTTCTATCTGGCTGTCCGCTGTCAGTTTTTCTTTCTTATTCGGAGCATTTACTACTTTCCAGTCAAAATCAGTGTAAGATAAACCATAGCCAAAAGGATACTGTACCACTGCATCATAGCCTTTTCCATGGAGATTGCGGTATTTCTCCCAATAGTTTTCTGCATCTGCAGTTTCATACCATTTATAGCCAATGTAAATGCCTTCTGCGTAGTCTACATAAGATACCTGATCATATTTAAAGGATTCTCCCAGGTTGCCGCTTTTTGTGCCGTCAAAAGGATACAGTCCTTCTCCGTTTTCATAAGCTCCTACTCCCTTGGCTGCTGCATTGGCATAGCTGGCTGCTGTAACAAAACTATAAGCCCATGTATCTGCCGTACGGCCGGAAGGGTTTGTTTTCCCCCATAAAAGATCCGGAAGTGCTTCTGCTGAATACTCCCCCGTCATTCCTGCCATTACACAGGCACCGATCCCAGGAGTCAGGTCAATGGACCCTAAAGCCATTACATTTCCTGTATTTAATACCACGATCACATTTTTATAAGTTTCTCCCAGATATTTTAAAAGTCCCTCTTCTTCTGAAGATAGATCTAAGTAAGTCCGGCGTTTGTCCACCAGAAGCTGACCATTTTTCTTATTTTTCTTGTACTGGACCTGAGTGCAGTCACTGCTTTCGCCGGAAAGCCGTCCCACCACCATAATCGCAGTATCCGAATAGTCTCTGGCATTTTTTAGCATTTCTTCCGTATAATATTCCCGATCACTGATATCTGGTTCATAAAGACGGCAGGTTTCTTCCGGCCAGCTCTCAAGAGTGGTTGTTTTAGAACGCCTGGGCTGAAAATCCTCATACATTTTCGTCAGCTCTTCATTATAAGAGATGCCTGACTCTTTTAAAGCAGACAAAAAATCCAGCTCAACTTTTTCCACTCTTCCTGATCCAGAACCACTTCCTAACCACTGAACAGATGCCCAGCCAAATACATTAACACGGGTAATATCTTCCGATAAAGGCAGTGTATGATCCTCGTTTTTTAATAATACTGCTCCTTCTGCCTCAATCTGTTCTGCAAGACGCCGGCTGTCATCTGCTGCTGCCATCTTTGCTTCTTCTAATACATTCGTCCGGCTGCCGGAAAGATACAGATCAATGGTTTCCCTAAAAGCAAAAGCAGCTGTATTCAATATCAGCATAAACACCAGTAAAATCGTTGAAATACAAAAAAAGAACCGGTACCGGAAAGGTATTTTTACTCTGGCTTTCGGGGTGAAAATTCTTTCTGGTCTCTGGTTCTGTTTCATAAGGTACCTCTCTGTCATTTTATAGGTGTTCTGTTTTTATGTGCAGCTCTAGTGTACTGTATCATTCACATTTCGCATAATGACTTGCCTGAATTTCCATCTGCTGTGTTGTCGTCAATCGACGATGCCACCGCATCGCCTCATTCCTCCGCCTTGCAGATTGAAAATTCATTCTGCGTCATTTTGCTGAAAGTGAATGATACAGTACACTAGCTGCCTGTTGATCAGGCAGCGTGTCTGCTGTTGAAGCTGTCTTTTTTACAGGCAGCTGCAAATTCTTGTAATTTTTGCTTTGCCTCTTCTGTTAAATTCTGAGGAACTGTGATCTGGATGGTTACATACTGATCACCTTTTGTCTTTGGATCCTTCATGGAAACAATACCTCTGCCTGCAAGACGGATTTTTGATCCGCACCTGGTTCCCGCTTTAAGCTTGCAGGAAACATTGCCATACAAAGTAGGAACAATGATCTCTCCGCCTAAAACAGCGGTTGTAAAAGGTACTTCTATATTTGTGTATACATCCATGCCTTTCCGTTCATATCCCTGACGCGTTCCTACATGGACTTTGATCAGCAGATCTCCTGCTTCACCGCTTCCCAAACCAGGATTTCCCTTGCCTTTTAAGCGGATGCTCTGTCCCTCGCCGATACCTGCAGGAATGTGGACCTGAAGGTTCTGACGGCTGCCATCTGCACCTGAAAGTGTGATCACACGGTCAGCGCCGAAGGCTGCATCATCAAAGCTTATGTTGATCTCTGCCTGGGCATCACTGCCTTTTTCATTGGCAGCATCTGCGCCAAAACCACCAGAATAGCTATTAAAACCACTGCCGCCCTGATGGAAACTTCCGCTAAAACGGCTCTTTTTGCCTTTGCCAAACATATTTCCAAAAATATCTCCGAAAATATCGTCTCCTTCTCCGCCTTCAAAATGGTAGGTATGGGTTCCTGAACCTCCAAATCTATGAAAAGCACCATCGGAGAAACCGCCGAAGCCGCCGTTAAAATTGCCATTTGTATTAAAACCGCCATTTGCATCATACGCACCTGCTCCGGTTCCGTCAAAGGCTGCATGACCAAACTGGTCATATAATTTCTTTTTCTCAGGATTGCTTAAAATATCATAAGCTTCATTTACTTCCTTAAATTTTTCTGCCGCTGCAGCATTTCCTACATTGCTGTCGGGATGATATTTCTTCGCCAGTTTTCGATAGGCTTTTTTAATAGTTGCCGGGTCTGCAGTTTTATCTATTCCAAGAACTTCGTAGTAATCTCTCTTCTGTTGTGACATCGTTCTCATCCTTTCTTTTGGTTACACATTACCGTAAAGTTTTTTGCGAATCTGTGTTTGAAAGTTTTCGCATAATCGCCTTTGTTCTATATTATGTATAACACTTATAGCAGTTGTTGTCAAGGATAGAACGAACTTATCTTTTTGTTATTGGTTACAGTTCATGCGTTCCATGAACCTCTTTTTTACTTTTTAATAAATGTTTTTACGCTGTTTACTACATAAATGCCAAGACATACCAAAATCAGCGCCACCAGGCTGTTGAAGGAAAATGCCTGGTCTGTCTCGCCAAGTACCAGAGCGGATAAAAGTACACCAAACATGGGGTTCATAAACCCAAATACTGTTACCCGGCTGACTGGATTGTATTTCAGCAGTATCCCCCAAAGTGTATAGGCCACAGCAGAAATAAATGCCATATACAGCAGTAATATGTATGCCGCCGCATTGCTGCCGCCATGTACTCTTCCGCCGCCTGCCAGCCCCATAAGGATCAGGATCAGACCGCCTAACATAAACTGATATCCGCTTAATGTAACCACATCATATTTGTTTCCATGCTTTTTTAGCAATGCGCTGGAAAACGCATAGAATACCTGGGCAAATAATACAAAGCCTTCCCCCAGCAAAGATACTTTAAAGAGATTTCCTTCCTGGCCGGACAGATTCATGATAACAATACCTGCAAATCCAAGGGCACAGCCGATCATTTTTCTGGCTGTAAGCTTTTCATAGCGGAAAATAAGGCTTGCTACTAAGATAGAAATGAAAACATTTCCGCCTGTAATGATCGCTCCATGTACACCGCTGGCATGTGCCAGTCCTGTATAGAAGAAATAATACTGAAGGATCGTCTGGGTCAGACTAAGTTCTGCAATAGCTCTGGCAGAACCGGGCTGCGGCATGACCCAGTGATGTTCCTGGATACTGTGAAACAGTATAACCAGAAAACCTGCTAATAAGAAGCGTATTCCCGCAAATAAAAGGATCGACATGGCATCTGATGACTGGATCTGGAACAGCTGATATCCAGTTTTAATAGCCGGGGTAGCACTTCCCCATAAAAAACAGCAGATACCAGCCAGAAACATTACCGCAGGAAGTCTGGTCAGTCTGTCATCATTTTGTTGCTGTATGTTCATATTATCTTTTCTCCATTCCGCTGCTATCGCAGTCAGTTTTAGTGTTGTTTACTACATAAATTCCAAGGCAGACCAGAACCAGAGCCATCAAACCTTTAAAAGAAAATGCCTGTGCTGTCTCGCCTAAAACCAGAGCTGACAAAAATACTCCAAATACCGGATTCATAAAACCAAATACCGTCACGCGGCTGACCGGATTATATTTCAGCAAAATGCTCCATAAAGTATATGCAACTGCTGATACAAATGCCAGATACAGTAACAGGGCATATGCGCATGGATCATTTCCGAATCTGACTCTTCCTCCGCCTATAAGACCTGTTAAGATCAAGAGCATTCCTCCCAGCATAAACTGATATCCGCTTAAGGTCACTACATCAAAACGGCCACTGTATTTCTTTAAAACTGCATTCGCCGTTGCATAAAACACCTGACCAAAAAAGACAAAACCTTCTCCCATAAGAGAAACCTGAAACATATCCCCAGATTGTCCGGACAGGTTCATTACCACGATTCCCACAAATCCCAGAATACAGCCGATCACCTTTCTGGATGTCAGCTTTTCATAGCGAAAAATCAGGCTGGCGATCAAAAGGGAAATAAACACATTCCCGCCTGTAATGATCGCAGCATGTACTCCACTGGCATGTGCCACCCCCATATAAAAGAAGAAATTCTGCAGTGCCGTCTGAAAAAGGCTTAACTGCAAGATTGCTTTCCCAGAACCTGGCTGCGGCTTGATCCAGTGATGTTTCTGAATGCTGTGAAACAGGATCACTAAAAAACCTGCTAAAAAAAATCGCATTCCTGCGAAAAGGATAATCGATGTTGTATCTGATGACTGCATCTGAAATAATCGATATCCTATTTTGATCGCCGGTGTAGAACTTCCCCACAAAAAACAACTGATGCCGGCTAACAGGATCACAACTGGAATATAGGTCAATCTGCTGATTTTCTGCTGTGTATTCATAGCGTCCCTTTCTGCTGCATACGCAGCCTGCCTTTAGAACAAAATCAAACCACACTATTTATAAGGGTATCAGCAAATGAGTGGAAAGTCAATTTTTTATCAATAAATCCTGAATAAGTATTGAATTTTTTCTGATTTTGTTTTACACTATATACAAAATATTTTTGTATACCTGAAATATTTTGTATATAGTGTCATGCAGGTTCATTTTACTGGGGAATTCTGCCTGCATGATCTGGGGAAAATAAAATATGTGTGAAAGAACAGGAGAATTTAGTATGTCATTTCAATCAATCTGTAAACGTTATTGCCTTTTTCTGGCCGGGGTTATTTTATGTGCAACAGGGATCGCTTTTATTACCCGTGCCGGACTTGGTACTTCACCGGTTTCCGGACTTCCTTTCGTGATCAGTCTTGTAACACCTGTATCTATGGGATTTTTTACTTTTTTATTTAACATGATATTTTTGACCTGTGAGGCAATCTTAAGAAAACGATTCAGTATGGAACAGGCTTTACAGATCCCGATCACTTTCTTTTTCAGCTTCTGTATTGACAAGGCCATGGCGATCATTCCTACCCGCTTTGGCGGCCCATGGGGTGCTTCCTTTGTTTATCTGGTCATCGGATGTGTGATCATGTCTTTAGGTATCAGCTTTGAAGTCATAGCTAATGTGATCATGCTGCCGGCAGAAGCTTTTGTCCGCGCCCTTGCTAAAAAGACCGGATGGGTCTTTGGAAATGTAAAAGTAGGTTTTGACAGCACTCTCACTATTCTGGCAATGATCCTGGCTTTGATCTGCTTCCATAAATTAAACGGAGTGAGGGAAGGAACGCTGATCAACGCTCTGGTAGTTGGTCAAATGGTGAAGCAGTGGAGACGACGCATTGAAAAGCCGCTGTCAAATGCCATTGCATAAAAATCAAAGAATATTTATCATATACAAAGACCCGCCGGTTGGCGGGTCTTCTTTAATATATGCTGCTCATTTTTTGCTTTTATAATTATAACATCCAGTCTTTGATCACGTTGTGGTCTCTTAACAGTTTTCCCACTACTGTCTTATCAATTTTTCTAAGCAACGGCTTCTTTAACAGCTCTAACGGCAGAGGCAGTTTCATCTCCAGCGGAGATTTCCCATCCATTAATTTCACAGTACTGTCTAACAAGTCTCTCACATCGTATACACTTCCCCAGACTTCCGGAACACCACGGTCCACACCGCAAAGTCCGTATACTGCCTCCATGGCAGTACGAACGGAATACTCCGTTGTGAAAATGGTATCTCTTGGAGTTTCGGCAAACTGTCCTAAGAATGCGGCATTTACGCAGCCATCCGGGATAACATCCGGTCTGTCTCCTGCACATCTTGGCATAAAGAATGCAGTGATATATGGCATCATAGTCGGGGTACAATTTGCATGGTTTGCAGCCAGATCATCGATCTCATCCACAGGAACTCCCAGATGATACAGCCACTCTGCTGTGATTTCTTTACCATTACACTCTTTCATCGGTTTCTTGATATAATCGCCTGGAACATCTGTAAACAAACTATATACCCATACACAGATCTCATCCTTCTTCTGTGCTTTAAACTGTCCCTGACGGTTGATCGTCCAGCTTAACAGCCAGCTGGAATCTTTACAGCTGACGATGCCTCCTGTAACAACTTTTCCGGTTCTTGGATCCCTCTTGCAGATCTTCTGAATATAAGAAATGATCTTCTCATCAGAAGTTGTTACAGTTGCAGATTCCCAGTTGGTCTTTGCAATATCCGAGCAGAATTTCTCCGGATGTCCAAAGGACTCATCCTGAGCTGCAATGTTCTTCCACAGGCTCCAGCAGCCGCTGGTACGGACTTCTGCGTTCCCTACAGGAGCATGATCCTGATCACCGTAGATTGTTCCTTCAGTACAGCTTCCGTTTGTAATAAATACCAGGTCTTTTTCAGTCAGTGCTATCTCGCCTTTAGCGCCGTCTTTTACATATTCAATGGCTTTTGCCGTTTTCTTTTCTCCCTCAATGTCAAAGCGGACATTGGTGACGCTGGTACCAAACTGGATCTGCACACCTGCTTCTTCCAGATATTTCTGCATTGGAATGATCAAGGACTCGTACTGATTGTAACGTGTAAATTTTAAAGCAGAGAAATCAGGCAGTCCGCCAATATGATGGATAAAACGCTGGAAATAACGCTTCATCTCCAGAGCACTGTGCCAGTTCTCAAAAGCAAACATTGTACGCCAATACAGCCAGAAGTCAGAGTTAAATACTTCTTCATCAAAGAAATCCTCAATGGACTTGTCATACAAATCTTCATCTCTTGTAAAGAACAGCTTCATGATCTCCATACTGCCCTTCTGGCTTAAACGGAACTTACCGTCTGTATGGGCATCTTCCCCGCGGTTCTCTGTAGCACGGCACAAAGAATAGTTTGGATCATGTTTATTTAACCAGTAATATTCATCCAATACAGATGCGTTTGGCACTTCCAGAGAAGGAATACTGCGGAACAGATCCCATAAGCACTCAAAATGATCTTCCATCTCACGGCCGCCGCGCATAACATAACCTCTGGTTGGATCATCAATACCATCACATGCGCCGCCGGCAACGTCCATTGCCTCTAAGATATGGATATTTTTTCCAGGCATCTGGGCATCCCTTACTAAAAAGCAGGCTGCTGCCAGTGCTGCCAGACCGCTTCCTACTAAATAAGCACTTTTTTCTTCAATACCTTCTGGTTTTTCCGGTCTTGCAAATGCCTCATAGTTACCATTGGTATAATAGATCCCCTTACTGTTTTTCGCAAACTTTCCAAGCTCTGTGTTGCGGTAATCGCTGTTTGCCTCCTGCTTTTTGCTGCGGCGCTTTCCTGCTGCTACCGCTGCAGCTCCAATACCTGCTGCTACTGCAGATACAGCTCCCACCCGTAAAGCTTTCTTATTCATCGTTAATAACCCGCCTTTCCCGTTCAGTGATCAATTTTCACTGATACTGACATTTTTACTATTACTATTTTTCTTGCTAAAGATTACTTTATTATATAGTATTGAATACTACATTACCTGTATTGATATTATACCCTTTCCCATCAAATGTCAATACTCCCAGCCACAGGTGTAATTGTTACTGTGTAACCAGATGTTGCAACGCATGAACAGTAACAACCAGACAATTTCCTGTAATGACTGAGAGTATTTTTACCAAAAATATTAAATTTTATGCAATAAGTCTCTTAGATATCCAGTGCTGCATGATATCCCTGATAAACTGCATTTGTAATAGTAGAAACTTTTCTTGCATCTCCGATCACGCGAACAAATGGTGCACTGTTTCTCAGCGTTTCAACTACATCTGTACGCCCTCTCTGACCTAAAGCACAGATCACAGTTTCACTGCCTATCATCTGTTCTTTTCCTTCTTTATCTTTGCAGCGGACGCCCTCTTTAGTTACTTCTTCTACCTTACATCCAGTATGAACCTGAACATACTTTTCAATTTCTTTTAACAGCAGCGGACGATGACGTACATTGGCATCTACAGCCAGTTCATCCCGCATTTCAATCAGATGTACTTCTTTTCCTTCCATACCTAAATGGATCGCGCATTCACAGCCAGCCAGTCCGCCGCCCATAACAGCTACTTTTTCAGCTACACGGTCCTGATTTTTATAAAGATCATTAACAATGATCACATTTTCACCCTTAATGCCAGGAATTGGCGGAACTAACGGTCTGGAACCCACTGCAATGATCAGTGCATCCGGAGCTTCTTTTTCCACATATTCAGGAGTCACCTCACAGCCTAAACGGATCTCAACACCGCTCTGTCTTGCAAAACGGGCATACGTTTCTGTCAGCTGGTACATTTCTTTCTTAAATGGAATGGCAATCTCACTTTTTAAAATACCGCCCAGTTCCTCTTCTTTTTCACATAAGATCACCTGATGGCCTCTTCTGGCTGCAGTCCAGGCTGCATACAGACCGCCAGGACCACCTCCTGCTACCAGAACTTTCTTCTTCACAGGTGCAGGCTGTACCTCATCCCCTTCCATCTCTCTTCCAATCAACGGATTTACCGTACATCTTCTGGTAGAAGTGGCTGCACGTTCTGCCATACAGGTAAAGCAGCGCAGGCAGCGGACAATATCCTCATCTCTGTTTTCCATGACTTTTCTCGGGAGGAAAGGATCCGCCAGAAGAGCACGGGCCATATAAACCACATCCGCCTTGCCGGAAGCAATGATCTCTTCCATCTGTGCCGGGTCATTTAAACCACCCAGTGTGGCAACAGGAATGGATACATGCTTTTTGATCTCAGCTGCCAGATATACATTACATCCGTGTTCCTTAAACATGGAAGGATGTGTATCACCGAATCCTCTCTGGTAAGTACCTGCAGATACATGGAGCAGGTCGATCTTTGACTCCAGCTGCATGGCGATGCGAACTCCCTCTTCCAGGTCATATCCACCCTCAAACAGCTCAGAGCCACTCATACGAAACTCAATGGGAAATGCTGGTCCTACTGCTTCACGGACTGCATCTAAGATCTCAGTTGCCAGACGGCAGCGGTTTTCCAGAGAACCGCCATATTCATCGGTCCTATGGTTAAAATAAGGGGATAAAAACTGGTTGATCAGCCATCCATGACCTCCATGGATCATGATCATCTCAAAACCGGCTCTTTTAGCCAGTCCAGCTACTTTTCCATAAGAAGCAACAATATCTTTGATCTGTTCTTTGCTTAAGGCTTTTACCTTTACCCCATCTGCACGTACTGTATCAGACGCGCCCCACTGGCACATTTCATGCTGTCTGGACTTATCAGTCATATAAGTTCCTGCATACATACCCGAATGAGACAGCTCCAGGCTGGCTGCTGCCCCATGACGGGAAATGGCATCTGCTGTATAGGTAGCTGCTGCCAGTGAATTTAAAATTGTGGTATCCAGATGATATGCATGAGATCCATCTGTTTCCGGATGTACCATACATTCGCTGACAGTTACAGCCGCAGCGCCGCCTTTTGCCCGAAGTTCATAAAAAGCAGTAGATTTTGGTCCAATACAGCCGTCATTACTAATATCCGTTCCTCCCATAGGCGCAGAAAACATACGATTAGAAAAAGTACGTCCTGCAATGGTGATCGGACTGCAAAGATGTGGGAATTTGTGCGTCATAATATTTTTCTCCTTTACATATGATAATACATTTTTTATTCAACAACGTCTTTTAATTCTTCTTCAATTTTCTCTTCTTCCTTTTTATCATCTCCATAAAGAAGCACAGGAAGGAAAGAAAGGCGTTTCCCCATACCTCTTGCAATAAAGCCAACTAAAATAGCTGCTACAATGGTTCCTTCCCGCACGCCCTCTAAATGTCCGGAAAGCAGGAATGACAAAACAGCTGCGATCACTGCCATGGAAACATCAAAACAGACTTTGGTAAAACCAAACTCAGAATGAATGCGGAATACTACCGCTCTTACAAAAGACTCTCCTGGAAGCATGACCACATCCGCCAGCACTTCCATATAAACACCAATGCCAAGGACCAGACAGCCAAGGAGCAAGCCGATCACTTTTGCCGGATAAGAAGCCGGATGTACAAAGCCAAGTAAGATCATGGATGCATCAATAAAATAACCAAATGCCATGGAAACAGGGATCTGTAATAAATGCTCTGCCTTGAAATTCTTCCCCAGGAGCAAAAACTGAAAAAAGATCAGAAGCAAACTGAACACAATGGTAAAATTTCCCAGTGAAAACGGAAAATTCAGACTGAGTACATAAGGAATGGAGGATATCGGAGAAGTTCCAAGATTTCCTTTGGTTATAAGACTGACACCCAGTGAGTTAACAAACAGACCCACTAAGAAAATAAAATAGCGCCTTATCTGCTCTGCTTTTGTACGTTTCATAAATTTCTTATCCTTTCTGTTTTAGCCTTTAACGTATTTCTTGTCTTTTTCTATAGTAGCATCATTAAACAAACATGTCAATATTTACATGTTTTTAAATACATGTATTTTTCTGTGGCACAGAAAGAATTTGTATGTTATACTTATCCTGCATGAACTGCAAAATACCGTTGATTTATATTTTATGAAGGGATCAGATATGGGAACTTTAAAATATGCCATTTTGGGATTATTAAACAGAAAAAATATGACTGGCTATGACCTGTCAAAAGAATTTGAAACCACTCTTTTTGAATTCTGGAACGCCAAGCACAGCCAGATCTACCCGGAATTAAAAAGTCTTTCTGAAGACGGCCTGGTACAGTATGAAGTAGAGATCACAGGAAATGTTCTGGAAAAGAAAGTGTATTCTATTACAGAAAAAGGACGGGACGATTTTTATAAATGGGAAGAAAGCTTAAATCCTTTAAAACCTGTACCAAAGGATGAATTCCGCCTGCAGCTTTTCTTTTCAGGTTCTTTATCATCCCAAAAGCGTATGGCACTGTTAGCAGATCAGTTAAAGCAGCATGAAAACAAGCTGGACCATTTAAAGGGAAATATGGGAAAGTTTTCCAATCTGCCACCGGAAAATGAGGAGGACTTTGCCGATTACCTGGTTCTTCACGGAGCTGTTTTAAGAGAAGAATCCTGCTGTAAATGGTTAAAAGACTGTATCCGGCTATGCAAATCACGTTCTCAGACAACCGATAGATCCTCAACCTAAAAAGGAGTGCAGATATATATCTACACTACTAAATCTTTATAATCTGCCGGCAAAAAGCGGTGATAGGTAATATGAAATCCTTCATCTTTAAAGCAGTAGTAATACTTATCATCCCCTTGTGTAAAATGAATGACTGTATCAAACTCTCCGCCTTTTGTCTGTTCTGTCACACTTGGAAAAGGCTGCTGTTTAAATAACTTTTTCACCTGTTCCATATCTGTTTCATGGGAAGCGATCAGATCCACCAGCTGGTGGATAAATTCATTTTCTTTTTTATGTTCATGGACATAAACACTTGTTTCTTCCGGAAGAAGCAGGCAAAAACGATCTTTTTTGTGAGTGATCGTCACTTCTCCCAGGCGTTCCTTTACAAAATCCGCAAATCCTGCAAGCGCCTGCTGCATTTCTTCGGCATCATAGGCAGTGCCAAACAGATTGTTTAACATGCCTACCGGATAATACAGCCGGATCACTTCTTTGCGAAAACCTAATTTCGCCTGCTCTTCCATAACAGAATCTTTAATATGCTCTTCTAATGCACGATAATCCATTTTTTCAGCCTCATTTCAGTTTTCTGTTACTGTTCATGCGCTGCATGACCGGCAACGTTTTTCTTTCTTCTTACTTTTTCCTGCAATGTTGTAAGCCGCATTTATCATAGCATATTTTTTTATTTCTGTCTTTTATTTTGTATAGTGAATCTTTCTTACCTGTCCAAATGGCACTACACCGTCTACAGCAGCCGCTGCATCGATCACTGCGTCCTTCATCTTATCTTCGCTGACAGATCTCTGGTAAAATATACCACAGACTCTTCTCCTGTTCTCTGATCATAAGGTACATACTGATCACCATTTGTTCCCGGTACTGGTTTAACATTGCTCATAAAAAATTACCTCCAATTTATATATAAAATCTGTAACGTATTTATACCTTAGTATACAGCTTGAAGCGAACTTCAAGTCAAGAGTCTTTGTGACTTTCAGAATTTTCTGTTATCTTTAACCTTAAAATATTACAGTTAAATTACTGTAATTGTTGATTGAAAAATTGTCTGAAAACTCTTATAGTGTGTGTAACATAAAATTCTAGGAGGGAATTAATTATGGGTGAAAAAAAGAAAAAGGCATCTGCCTACCGTGAACCACTAATCCTTATTGCCTTTGTTATCTTAGGCGCTATCATTGGAATGGTAATGGGAGAAAAAGCGTCATTTCTGTATCCAATCGGCCAGATCTGGCTGAACCTGCTGTTTGTGCTGCTGGTTCCGCTGCTTTTCTTCTCAATTTCCAGTTCCATTGCCAACATCAGTGATACAAAAAGCGTAGGAAAGCTGTTAGGTTTTACTTTACTTATCTTTGTAATAACTGCAGCAATCGCCGGAAGTTTTATGTTTATCGTATTAAATATCTTCGGTGTTGATACTTCCGTTCAGTTAGGCGCAGGTGATACTACTGCACAGGCAGCTGCTTCCAGTATCGGCGATCAGATCGTTAATACTTTCACCGTTGGTGACTTCCCGGATGTTATTTCCAGAGGACATATTCTGGCCCTGATCGTATTTACTGTATTCTTTGGTGTTACCGTTTCTTCCCTTGGTGAAAAAGGACGTGAAATTGCCAACTGGCTGAATAACATGTCACTGGTATTCTACAAAATGGTAGCTATTTTGATGAAAGCAGCTCCTTTAGGTCTGATGGCTTATTTTGCAAATCTGACCGGTACATATGGTTCTGATCTGTTAAAGAGCTATGGACGCGGACTTTTGATCTACTATCCTACTGTATTTGTTTACTTCTTTGTATTCCTTGGACTTTATGCCTTTATCGCAGCTGGTCCATGGGGCGTAAAACATTATTTTAAAGAGATCCTTACACCTGCACTGACTGCACTTGGTACCCGTTCCTCTGCTGCTGCTCTCCCTATGCAGTTAGACGCCTGTGATAAGTTAGGGGTTCCAAGAGTTGTAAGTTCTGTTGTTGTACCGGTTGGTGCTACCTGCCATATGGATGGCGCCTGCCTCGCTACCATCTATGAGATCGTACTTTGCTGCACTCTGTTTGGTCATCCATTCAGAAGCATTGGTGATTATGCATTTGCTCTGACTATTGCAGTATGTGCTTCTGTTGCTGTATCTTCTGTTCCAGGCGGCGGCGCTGCTATGGAGACTATGCTTATCTCCTCTTTCGGTTTCCCGGTGATCGCTCTTCCGGTACTGATGATGATGACCCAGCTGTTTGATGCAGGCTGTACTCTGATCAACTCCTGCGGTGATACAGTTGCTTCTATGCTGGTCTCCCGTTTCCTGTACGGCAAAGACTGGTATAAGAGAGATTTAAACAAAGAACTTGCAGAAGCAGAAAATAAAGAATGACAAATAAAATATAACATTACGAACGAATTGTAAATTGAAAGGACCGTTTATATGTGTTGTAAAAATATGAATGTGAAAGAGACTCATTTCGGCGCCTGTTGCAGCCGGCCCGATCTTAATGGTATCATAATCCCCGGAAAACATGGAAAACTTCTTGCCACTTTATATACGGCAGGGGGCGAAGGGCCCCATCCTACTATCCTCCTTCTCCATGGTATCCCCGGATGCGAACAGAACCTTGATCTTGCACAGGCATTCAGACGGGCCGGCTTTCACGTAATGACATTCCACTACAGCGGCAGTTGGGGAAGCAGCGGTGATTATTCCCTGCAAAATGACTTGGATGACGCTGAAACAGTTCTTGATTTTATTTTAAATGATACAACCTATAATTTTGACAAAGAAAAGATCTATGCAGCAGGACACAGCCTGGGTGGTTTTGTCTGCGGACAGATCACTGCCAGAAGATCTGAAATAAAGGGTGCTGCTCTTCTGATGCCCTGCAATATAGGACGTATTGCAAAAATCGCTGAAAATGATCCTGAAAACGCTAAAGTCCTGGAAGATGTATTAAATGACAGTGTAAACTGGCTTACAGGCCTTACAGAAGGCTGTCTCTATAAAGAAGCGGCAGAACATGAAAAAGACTATGCTTTAGAATATCAGGCTGCTGCTCTTTCTAAAAAGCCTTTATTATGCATCACCGGATCTCTTGATATCTGCACTCCGAAAAAGGAACATTTGCAGCCCGTCCTGGACGCGATCAATGCATCAGGGGGCGGAAATGTAAAAACATTAGAATATCCTACAGATCATTTCTTTTCTGACTATCGGTTGGAAATTTCAGATATTACAACAGAATTCTTTAAAAATCTTGCAGTATAGTATATAATCGTTACTGTACGTAAATAACATAGAATCTTCTGTCTGGGCCGCTTCAAAATACAGAACATATGGATCGTATTTTGAAGCAGGCCTCTTTTTGACTTTTCTCACCTCCCATGATAAAATATATGTGAAAATTCAGCCTTGCGAAGATTTAGAGCCGAAAGGGCGTTGAAAGCAAGAAGATACAAGGCTGAACTGTTACATATATTTACATAAATGATAATACGTAACTAAAGGGGAAATAAAGATGAAAACAGCAAATGGTGCGTCTTTATATGCACCTGCTGTCTACGGACCGGCAGGACGCATTTTGTGTACAGTATATACAGCAGAAGGTGACGGGCCCCATCCTGTTCTGATCTTCACCCACGGTTATCCGGGACATGAAAAAAACCTGGATCTTGCACAAGCTTTGCGAAGAGCCGGTTTTTCTTCTGTTATCTTCTTCTATCGCGGCTGCTGGGGCAGCGAAGGGGATTTCTCTTTTGAGGGAAGTTTTGAAGACACTAAAACTATTTTAGATTTTGTATTAAATGATACTCAATACAATTTTGATAAGAAAAATATATTTTTCATTGGCCATAGCTTAGGCTGTGTCAATGCAGCCCGGATGATCGCCCTGTATCCTCAGGTAAAGGGCGGCGTCTTTTTAGCGCCCTGCGACCTTTGGCGCATTTATCTTCTTGGTCTTAAAAATGATAATTACAGAGACCATTTGCACGCTCTTTTAGAAGAAGGGATCCCTTATATCCATGGTACCGATGAAACAGCGCTGACCGCAGAAATAAAAGGCAGTACAGGCCGGCTGTCTATCGGTTCCTGTATCCAGGCAATCTCTGAAAAATCCATTCTCTGGATCAGCAGTCCCGATGATGAAGTAGTTTCTGAAGCGGAGGAAACTTATCCCTATATAAAGAAAATAAAGCAGTTTTCCCCTTCCAGGTTTAAATGGCTGCGGGTTTCTTCTGACCATTATTTCTCCAATATGCGCTCCCAGCTGACCGAAGACATTGCCAGCTTTCTTTTAGAAAACACGGATCACAAAAAAGCGCATATTGACCCGACTTCTTTCGAATCCAGACTCCGCAAACTGATCCGCCAGCGGCTGTCTTCCATCACACTGCCAGCTGCAGCCAGCTACTTCCATATCAGCGTTCCCTATGCCAGTGACCTGACCCGCCAGATCACAGGAAAAAATTTTACAGCCCTTGTATTAGAAGAACGTATGAAAGAATCAGAAAAGCTTTTGAGAAACAGTAATATACCGATTTCTAAGGTAGCTCTTCTCTCCGGCTATCAGGAACCTTCTTATTTTATGAAAGTGTTTAAGAAATACTTTGGATGTACACCAAGCCAGTACCGGGAAAATAAAGATCTTCACTGAGCATCCACTGCCTGTAAAGCTCTTTTTAAAACCTTGCCGCTTTCATTAACCGGCAATGAATCCAAAAAGAAAATCGGTCTGGGAATCTCTTCTTCACGAAGAGATTTTTTCAGCATTAAGCGGATTTTTTGTGGTTCCGCAGATGATCTTTTATCTTTTAAAACAAGCCAGGCAGCCAGATATTCACGCCCATTCTTTTCAATGGGTTTTACAGCTGCTTCTGCAGCTATTCCAAGATTTAAGATGGCCTGCTCCACATAAACTGCAGATATCTTTCTGCCATTGATATTGCAGATGTCATCTTTTCTGCCATCAAAGCAGAAATATCCTTCCTCATCCTGATGGGCATAATCTCCTGCGCTTGCCTCTTTTCCGGCCCCGATCACTCCAAAATCGGTATTTACAAGCAATCTTCCTTCTTTAAGTTTTACATCCACCTGTGGAAAAGGATGACCGATCCGTGTCTTGTCCTCATTCATCTCATAGTCACGGATATAGGTAACGTAGCTTAACTCACTGGCGCCATAGTAGAGAGTGATCTCTGCCTTTGGAAAAAATGTTTTAAGCTTCAAAGCATCTTTTTTCCCAAGACTCTGGGAACCGCTTAAGATAGTCTCTATCTCTTCTATCGGAGCAAGATCTTCATGTTTTAAAGACTGATATAAGGCATGAAGCTTGGTGGGAATCAGGTAAATGCCGTCTGCCCGCCACTGTTTGATCTCTTTTATCCACAGCCTTGGATCAAAGCGGTCTTCTGAAAGAATGGTGGCTCCTGCGGACAGCTGGGCCATATACAGATTCATATTTCCTGTAAAAGCCAGACTTCCCTGCATAAACAGGCGGCTTTCAGATGTAATATGAAAGACTTCATTCTGAATGGAAAAATAGTTATACCAGCTTTCAAAGGTTCTGAAAAGCAGTTTATTTTCACCAGATGTTCCGGAAGTCATAACAGCCATGCAGGCTTCTTCTGGTATTTTTGTTTCTGCACTAAGCTTTTGTACCAGAGCATCCCTATGATCTGATGCTGTATCTTTTGGAAGGATCACTGGCACATAGCCCATTCCCTGACAGGTTAAAAACTCTGTCAGCTGGTCCAAAGCATGCTCCTTCTGGATAAAATACAGCTGCTTTTTAGCAGACGGTTTCCATTTTTTCTGTTTTTCCTTAACCAGAAGAAACAGTTCCCTGTATGTGAGAGAACTGTTTCCTGTACAAACTGCTTCTTTTTGAGGTGTTCTGTTTTGGATATCTTCTATCATTTCCAGATAGTTGCTGATCTTTCCCATGAATTTTATCTCCGCAATATACTCTGTAAATCTCAGACTCGTTCTACCAAAAGGGCAGTTCCGATCCCACCTGCTGCTGCCACACCGCAGATACCGAATCTTCCCTGGTTCATCTGCAGATCTTTCAGCAGATGTGAAAGGATAATAGCCCCGGAAGCGCCATAAGGATGTCCATAGGCAAGAGCTCCGCCCAGTGGATTTAACCGCTCTCTGATCCCTGGAAATTCCCGCTCTAAAAGCACATCGATCACAGCAAAAGCTTCATTGACTTCCAGGCTGTCTATGTCATCTATGGAAAGTCCGGTCTGTGTAAGGAGCTTTCTGATGGCCAGAACCGCTGTTTTAGGGCTCATAAAGGGATCGCTGCCAATGGCTGTGCCAAAACGGAATGCTGCCTGAGGCGTTAAGCCATGTTCTTTTCTGTATTTTTCAGAACAAAGGACTACAAAGGCAGCTCCGTCATGCATGAGGCAGGCATTAGCAGCTGTTATCACAGAACCGCCGGGCAGCAGATAGGGAAGCCGGTCTAATAAACGCTGACTCATGGAAGGTCTGATCCCTTCATCTTTTTTGCTGTCTGCAATAGAAATCTGGATATCCGATAAAGCACTCTCTTTTGCCGCCTGAGCCGCTCTTTTATGACTTAAGAGCACCCAGGGATCCATTTCTGCTTTGGTAACGTTTTCTGTAAGAGCGGTTTTTTCTGCTCCCTCTAACATAACCTGCTCTCCCTGAAAATCGGGAATGAATTTTGTTACTGTATAGCTTTTTCCTTCCTGATAATCTGGATGATTGGGATTCCACATGCGTACCGGCTGGGTAGAAGAACTTTCAAAACCGCCTGCGATCACCAGGTCTGCCAGACCACTTTCGATTTTTGCAGCTGCCGCTGTAATACTTTCCAGGGCAGAGCCACACTGAAGATCTAAGGTAACTGCAGGTATGGTTTCACTTAAACCTGCTGTAAGCGCTGCAAGGCGGGTGATGTTTCCGCCTCCCGCCACAGCATTTCCGCCTATTATGTAATCGATCTCATTGTCCTTTAGAGTGAATCTTTCTTTTATTTCTTTTAAAACCCGGGCTCCCAGAACTTCGGCGGGGATCTTACGGTACATACCGTCTTTCACGCCGATGAAACTTCTAAGGCCCCCTAAGATCCATACATTATCCATAAGTTTATACCTTTATGACTTTATCTATATGATGTTAGGGGCAAAAGGTCTTTTGCACCCTATGATACCGGGAACAGTCTGCGCAGGGGCTTTGCAATTCCTGCTGCTGCAAAACATTTTACAATATCCAACGGAATAAATGGAAGCACTGCCTGAACCATGATAGCGCCCCATGGCTGATTGGTCACATACTTCATCTGAACTGCTCCAAACAGATAAATAACCGGTATTCCCACAACAACGATAAATGCAGTCTGCCATCTTACTTTCTTGACTTTGCAACAGAACAGGGAGATCAGAACTGCTACTACCAGATTGCCGTAACGGTATCCCCCATTTGGTCCTAAAAGCATTCCAAGAGAGCCGCCGATCCCTACTGCACTTAACAAGATCCATGTGATCATAACTGCCAGTGTCTGCAGCGGTGAAAGGAGCAGTCCGATCAGATTTACCATTAAAGTCTGGGCTGTAATGCTTGCAGTAGAAAATGGCAGCGGGATCTTAATATAAGTGGATACGATCAGAAGCGCTGCCATCAGGGCCATGATGGTAAGGCTTCGTATATTCCAGATGCTGTGTGTGTTTGCTCTGTTAATGGATTTTGATGCTGTCTGACTCATATCATTTTCATCCTTTCTTTTATCACGCAGAATATATGGCAAATTAGTTTTTCTTTGGATCTCAGATCTCTGTTACAGCAGCTTTTAAAATAGTCCTTGTGGAAGTTTTCAGCAGGATGCTCTTTTTATTTTCTTCTGAACTCATACTGAAAACCGCCTCTTCTCCTGTCTGCAAAGGCATGAGAAAACGTACATCTATTTGGAGCTGGTCTGGCAGCCGGTCCTGAAACATTTCAAACATCCGGTTTACCATAAGAAAGCCTGGAACAATGGCATCCTTTCCCTGATGAATGGGATTCGTGTCATTTACTGCCTGTAAATATAACTGGATCTCTTTTTCTGTTACTGTTAAAGTTGTGGATGACTGGGTGTTCTCTGTGGGAACAAATGTTCTGGCTGGCTGTTTTTCCCTGGAAAGGCTTCCTGGATCAATAAGGGTGACTTCTAAACTGTCCTCTTCTCTTCTGCTTTGTCCTGTAATAAGAACTTTAACCAGTCTTGCATCACTTTTTTGGACCTGCATTTTATATGCATATTCTTCATTATCTGGCTGTTCAAAATGCAGTAACCTTCCTGAGGAACTGTCTTCTCTCTGTTTTTTAAGGCAGAACCTGCATTTGGCGATCATCCAGCCTTCATATCCTGAAAGCTTAGAAAGCGTCTTTTCCAGTCCCCGAAGCCTTTTTTTGTGATCCATAACAGTTGTAAGCTTCCTTTCTGTCTGTAACAAATGTCTGGTTTTTGTACAAATATTCTGTTTGTATTAAGGTATTTATAAATTGTCTCCGAAAACGATTTGAGTATAACAAAGCCGTTTTTAATTGTCAACTATATTTTTGTAATGGTTGACAATTAGAATGTATCCCCTATACGATATATTCCAAATTCTTTATGTCCAAGGACCTCTGCCTTAGTCAGTTCCCCATTTGACACAGCCACCATTTTATCAAAGATCTCCTCACCTATATCCTGCGGAGTCTTTCCTTCTGTGATAATCCTGCCGGCATTTATATCGATATTATCGGTCATTTTTTCATAGGTTTCCGGATTTCCAGTAACCTTGATAACAGGTGCGATAGGGCTTCCAGTAGGAGTTCCCCGTCCTGTGGTAAAAAGGATGATCTGTGCTCCGCCAGCAACCATACCTGTAATAGAATCAATGTCTTCACCTGGTGTATCCATGAAATAAAGGCCATGCTTTTTGGGATCAATGGCTTCTGCGTATTCCAGAACACCAATCACCTGGCTCTGGCCTGCTTTATGGATACATCCAAGAGATTTTTCCTCAATGGTCGTAAGCCCGCCTGCAATATTGCCTGGCGTCGGCTGTGTACCACGAAGGTCTACCCCATAAAGCTTTGATTTATCTTCAATACGCTTGACCATGGCTGTAAGCTTATCTCCCATTTCTCTGGTCACGCAGCGGGCCGCTACCAGATGCTCTGCTCCTATTAGTTCTGTAGTCTCGCTAAGGATACTTGTACCTCCAAGCTCTATCAGCTTATCCGAGGCTGCTCCCACGGAAGGATTTCCTGCAATGCCGCTGGTTGGATCGCTGCCTCCGCACTCCAGACCTAAAACCAGTTCACTGATGTCAAATTCTACTTTTTTCTCAGTGGATATCTCTCTAGACATTTTAGCGGCAATTTCAGCACCTTTGGCAATACAGCCTAATGTGCCGCCGCACTCCTGGATGATCACTGTTTCAACAGGCTTTTTACTCTCACGGATCTGATCTGCTACCACCTCTGGCTGAATACCTTCACAGCCAAGGCTGACAACAAGCACGGCACCTACATTGGGATTTTTGCCAAATCCAACCAGAGTATTTACAGTCTGAAGATAATCTGCCCCTACCTGGCAGCAGCCATGCTGATGGGGAATTGCAACTGCTCCCGGCACTAAAGCGGCAATCCTTTGTGCCGTCTCACTGGAACAGACGGAGGTCGGCAGTATCAGCAGATGATTTCTTATTCCAAATGTACCATTTTCTCTTTTGTATCCCATTAATTTCATAATTATGTTTCCCCTTCCTCTAACGGTCACCGCGGCCTCTGCCTGACTCTAAATTCTGGGTATGTACCCAATCGCCTACATGGATATCACAGCTGGCAGTGCCTATGCTCTCCCCATATTTTATAACCGTCTCTCCTGATCGGATCTCTTTGATGGCAATTTTATGGTATACCGGGATATCCTGATTTGCTTTGATCTCTGTACCATCTACATTGATTGCTTCCCCAGCATTTAGCTGGCAGATCATGGTGACCACATTATCCTTAGGGGTCATGTACACATAATTTTTCATTTGTTTTCTCCTTTAATCTGATGGTATTTTTTGCTATTTTATATATTAAAATAAAATGATGTTGGGGTCAAAAATCCTCTTGCAAGCAAGCTTGCATCGGATTTCTAACCTTTTGACCCTGGTATCATAAAATTTCTGTTACTGGAATCTTATCTTCACCCGGTTATCAACCTTCTCTTAAATAATATATTACAGTATAAAACACTTGCTCTTACCACGTCAACCATAGTTCCCACTCTCTCTTTTTCCTTCTAAAAAACAAAGACGATTACGCAACGGAAAAGCCAGAAAAACCCAAAAGTACGCAAAAAAGCCGACCTCCAATCCTTAGATCATAATCTAACTTTTGGAAGTCGGCAAAAAATCATTATCCCTTATATTTTAGGACCCTTTTCGTATTTATTCCGGCAGATTTGCCATAACATCAGAAACTTCTACTTTCTGATCGATCAGTCCGCTCTTATACATCCAGTCGATATTCTCCTGCCAGCATTCTTCAGTCTGGGTCAGGAAGGAAACATCCTCTGTTTCCATAAGAGGAAGAAGTGTGTCACAGGACTTCTCTTCCACGCTCTGGGTTAATGGGAAGTTTTCTTCATTCTGGTTGTTCATAAGAATATCGAGACAGCCATAAGGATCTTTCTTAAAGTCTTCGAATCCCTTTGCAGATGCACGCAGGAAGCCTTCAAGAACTTCTGGCTCTTGTTCGATCATCGTATTGTTTGCAAGGAATACTTCTTCATAGTAATTTGGGATTCCATACCCATTTACCATAAAATAGTTTACTTCGAAGCCTTCATTTTCAAGCTGGGGAACCTCATGGTTTACAAGGCAGCCAATGGTAGCATCTACATTTCCTGTGGTCATGGAACTCATAAGGTCAAAGCCTACATCGATCAGGTTCACGTCGGATGCATCTGAGCCTACATACTCCATCATGCCCTTTACAATTGATTCACTGAGGGCTGTTCCGCCATATCCAACTGTCTTTCCTACCAGGTCAGAAGGACTTGTAATATTTTTATCCTTTAAGGAAAGAACCACACTTAACGGTGACTGTACAATGGCACCAATGGACTTAATCTTGGTTCCCTGATTTGCAACAGCCTGAATTACGTCCTGCTGGTAATACATTCCAATATCTGCCTTTCCTGCTGCTACCAGAGCCAGGGCATCGTTGGCGTTAGCTGGGAAACGTACTTTCACATCCAGGCCTTCTTCTGCATAGTAGCCTCGCTCAATCGCAGTATAGATAAAGGTATGGATTGCATTTGGATACCAGTCAAGAACTACATCTATCTGGCGAAGGTCTCCTTTTTCCTCGGCAGCACTTTCTCCTGCTGTCTCTTCTTTTGTTTCTGTATTTTCTTTTGCCTCTGTTGTTTCTGCTGACGCAGCAGCTGTCTCTTTTGTCTCACTTTTTCCACAACCGCTTAATACACTCATTCCCATAACTGCTGCCATAACAGCAGCTGCAATCTTCATTCTCTTTTTCATGTCATATCCTCTCGCTGTTTTAAATTTATTATTCCAGTTCAGCCTGAACTGCAACAATCATTCGTTTCTCCAGTGAATGATCCGTTTCTCCAGCCATGCAACAACCCATACAGCTGCCATGGCAGCTAAGGACAAAAGCAGGATCGGTGCAAATACACCGGCTCCGTCAAGCTGTGTCATCATTCTTCTGCTGAAGTATCCCAGTCCGCTCTGAGCGCCTAACCATTCTCCGATCGCTGCACCGATAATGGATAACGGAACAGCCATTTTAATAGCGGAAAAAAAGTAAGGAAGGACAGCCGGAACTTTTAATTTCAGAAAAATCTGGCGTTTATCCGCACCAAAAGTAAATAAAAGCTCTTCCATTTCCGTTTTTACCGATTTAAACCCGTCAAATACTGTAATTGTAATGGGGAAAAAGGTGATCAGTATGGTTACAAGCACCTTGCTCCAGATCGTATACCCGAACCAGAGAACAAAAAGCGGTGCCAATGCAGTGGTTGGAATGGTCTGAGAAGCAATGATCAGCGGATAAAGGGCTTTTCTGGCTGTCTCACTGACATCCATAAGGATAGCCAGTCCCAATCCCAAAACAATGGAGATTAAAAGGCCAATGGCCACAACGGACATAGTTGCAGGCAAATGCGCTGTAAACAAAGGTCCTCTCAGTTCCCATAATCTTACAACCACCTGTACCGGAGACGGAAGAATATAGGCCGCATCGATTCCCATGGCAGCTGCCTGCCATAAAAACAGCAGCACAGCTACAAGAATCGCTGCCGGAAGATTTCCGCCAAGGAGATTTCCTGTTTTTTTTCTTTTCTCTCATGCTGTCTCCTTTTTTAACACACCGATCAGGTCTTCTTTCAGGGTCATGATCTCAGGCTTACGGAGCTCTTCCCTGGATCTTGGATATCCGGCCGGAACCGGAATGGATTTTAAATGGGTGATCGGTGACTGTTCCACTACTAAAACCCGGCTGGACAAGAAAACCGCTTCCTCCACATCATGGGTGATAAATAGAACTGTTTTTTTCTCCCGCTCCCATTGCTCCAAAAGCCATTCACGCATGGAAAGGCGTGTCAGGTAGTCAAGAGCAGAAAACGGTTCATCCAAAAGCATCAGATCGGAACCTGTAAGTACCGTTCTGGCAAAAGCTGCTCTCTGGCGCATACCTCCGGAAAGTTCCTTAGGCATCTTATCTCCCCAGCCTGTAAGACCAACTGATTCCAAGGCTTCATCTGCTTTTTTTCGCATCTGCTCCTTTGAAAATCTGCCCTGGATTTCCATAGGAAGCATGAGATTTTCCCTCACAGTACGCCACGGAAACAGCATATCCTGCTGAGGCATATATCCACAGTAATTCTTTTTCTTTTCAATGGATTCTCCGTCAACAAGGATCTGACCGGAAGCTGGTGTAAGAAGCTTGTTCACAAGACGAAAAATCGTACTTTTTCCACATCCTGAGGCGCCAATAACAGATACAAACTCTCCGTCCTGCACTTCAAAGGAGAGATGATCGATGATGGAGAAATCTTCTACCTCATACTGGAAACGTACATTGTCAAATTTAAGCATCTTATGACCTCATTTCCCAGGCCATATCCCAAAAGGCAGCCTCATAGCGGGAGCAGGCCACAAAGATCTCTGTCAGATGTTTCTTTCCTTCTTCGGAAAGCTCCTCTGCCAGATGGTCCATTAACCGGATCAGAACCTCATTATCCTTATGATAGGAATCAGAGGCATATCCTCTGATCCACTCTCCGTAAAATGGATGTTTATCTGCATCCGGATATTCTGCCACGATCTTTTTAGCGATCCATTCATAGCTGAGGGCACAGGATAAAATCGCCGCCATAACCTCTGGTGCACCGCCCTCATATGCGATCCGCAGCATATAGGAAGTATAGGAAAGGTTATCTAACGCCAAAGGTGTCTGTAAAAGCTCCTCTTTCGTGATCCCAAGTTCCTTCATATAAGTACGATGGATCTGCATTTCCCCATCCAGAATGGAATGAGTATACCCGGAAAACAGGCTCATGGTTGAAAGATCAGCTGCCTTTGCTGTTCCAAGAGAAAATACCTTGGTATAATCTAAAAGATACAGATAATCCTGTATCATATAATATTTAAATTTTTTATGATCCAGGCTGCCGTCTGCAATCCCTTTTACAAAAGGTTTTTCATTATAATCCGCCCAGATCTCTTTTGTGGCTTCTAAAAGCCGTTCTGTCATAGTCATGCCTGCTCCTTTGCAAATCCCTTTCCGTGAAAATCAAATCCATGGTTCATAGGTCCTGATCCCTGTCCCAGATCCAGCATCGCTGCCAGCGCACCGGAAATATACGCCTTGGCACGCTCCACTGATGTATCCAGATCATAGCCTTTTGCCAGATTGGAGGCAATGGCACTGGATAAGGTACAGCCTGTTCCATGGGTATTTGGATTATCGATTCTTTTTCCATTAAACCAACGATAACCGCCATCACGGTATAAAAGATCATTTGCATCGTTTAACTGATGTCCGCCTTTGCATAAAACCGCACAGTGATATGTTTCACTGATAGACTTGGCAGCTGCGATCATATCATCTGCAGATGTGATCTTTCTTCCGGCTAAAACCTCTGCTTCCGGAATATTAGGTGTTAAAACAGTTGCTAATGGGAACAGATATTCTTTTAATGTGTCAATCGCATCATCACTGATCAGCTTTGATCCGCTTGTTGCCACCATAACCGGATCCACAACAATATGTTCCGCCTGGTATGCGTGAAGCTTCTTTGCAATGGACTTAATCAGTCCCGCAGAAGAAACCATACCGATCTTCACTGCGTCCGGACGGATATCCGTAAATACGCTGTCGATCTCCTGTTCCAGAAATTCGGGTGTTACCTCAAAAATTCCCTGAACGCCGGTGGTGTTCTGGGCCGTTAATGCTGTGATCGCGCTCATTCCATAGACTCCATTTGCGATCATTGTTTTTAAGTCGGCCTGGATGCCGGCGCCTCCGCTGGAATCACTTCCGGCGATTGTTAATGCTGTCTTCATAAATAGCTCCTTTCAGGCATCAATAACTTTTTTTAAGCGACCCAAGGTGGTGCCCCCAATGTGCCGCCGCGAAAAACATGGACAGAACCTGTCATTAATATTTTCAAGATATGTAACAGAGGAAAATGCAAAAAAAGAGATACCCGCAGGCATCTCTCTACTTCTACTTTAATCTTGCAGCAGCTTCCTACGTTGGCATGATCCAAATCAGGTATACGGGTCTTGGCAATGCAGCCAACTCTCAGCCTGATCGGTCAGGCTCCCCGGTCTGTTCTATTTTGTTTTTCTGACAGAGACTACTATACTCTTTTATGGGAAAAAAGTCAAGCCAGCTTCTTTTTCTTACTTGCGCACATACAATAATGTATTTTTGACAGGTACTCAGCCTTACAAGGATATAAATACTTTTATGCTCTCGTTACTGTTCATGCGTTGCATAACCAGCAACGGAATTTGCCGTGGCTCCGCATTTAAATACGGCAAATTCCCGCTTCCATTACATTATCGTACGGCACTTTCGGTTCAAAAAGTGCCTACCATGTACAGTAACATGCTCTCCTCATGATCCATAAAAAAGTGATCGTAAACAAAATTCCTTTTACCGCAGAAGTGATCGTAAGAGCCCACCAGATCCCGTTTAATCCTATAATGCTGCTCAAAACAAGAGCAAGCGGGATCCTCATACCTGTAAATATAATAGTGATCAAACTGCAAAGGTGTGTTTTTCCAAGTCCGGATAACGCACCTCCTGTAGTCAGTTCCACACACATAAATGCTTCTCCAAGCCCCACAATAACCAAATATCCTATGGCTGTCTCAATTGCTTTAGGCTCATAAAAAAAGATTCCTGCAAGGGTGCCTGGGAAACAGACCATCAAAAGGGAGATAAGGATTCCCCAGATACCAACCGTAACCCAGGATATCATATATCCTCTTTTTACACGGTCATTTTTTCCAGCTCCGTAATTTTGTGCAACAAAGGAGTTGATCGCAGCAGAAAATCCATCTGCTGTATTCCAGGAAATAGATTCGATCTGACCGCCCACTCTCTGTGTGGCAACTGCCTCTGCCCCATATGCAGAAACCATCCGGGTCAAAAGCATGGAAATCACACAGTACGCCATTCCCTGAATGGCCGTAGGTATCCCGATCCTGAAGATTCCTTTTAAATACAGCACCGGCGTTTTATCAAAAAGTCTGACTCCTTTTAGCACATTTTCTTTTTTCTGCACTGTTAACCCAAGGAGCATAACGCTCATAACAATAGCCTGGGCCGTCACAGTTGCAATAGCCGCTCCGGTTACTCCAAGTCTTGGCAATGGGCCAACACCAAGGATGAGGACAGGATCCAGGATCATATTGGTAACAAGACCGATCAGATTTGCAACAAAAGGTGTTTTCGAATCTCCCTGGGCCGTATAAATTCCTGTTAAAGTTAATGTTAAAAAAGAAAAAATGATCAGTCCGCAGGCGATCCGGGTATAAGACAAAGCAGCTGCATTGGCTTCAGGATCTGCCAGATGAAAAAATCCGATCATCTGATGAGTAAAGCTCAATGTTAACGCTGCATACACAATACCTGACAATACCGCAAGCTGCACTGCTGCCTGCGCATATCCACATGCCTTTTCCCTGTCACCACGGCCAAGGCTTTGTGCAACCTGTACCTGGCCTCCCATACGTGCCATTGACGCGACTCCCTGGGAAAGCCAGGTAAACATACCTCCAACACCGATACCGGCAACTGCCCTGGAACCCAGCATCCCGATCCACGCCATATCCGTAATGCTGTATAATGTTCCAAGAAATGATGACGCCATGATCGGAACTGCAAGTTTGATCAGCGTTTTCATGATTGGACCTTTTGTTAAATTTCCATCCATATTTTTATCTCCTTATGTTTTCTGTATAATAAACTTTCTTTCCTGCGCTTATTATACCTTATACTGCGGGCTATGCAATAAATTAAATTTTTAACAAATAATCTGGACATTTTTAAAAAATATGATATATTTTTATATAAGAGATTGTTTTTAATTTCACAATTCAAAGCATGGAGGTGCATTTATTATGATGGGTAGACTTAGAGCAATGCGTGAACCACTGAAATATGTACAGGGAAGAGATGCTCTTTTGAAATTTCAGGAAGAAATGGGCTATATGGGAAAAAGATGGCTGTTTGTCTGTTCAAACAGCGGCTACAAAGCATGCCATGATAAAATTGAAAAAAGCTTTGGAAATAGTGATGACTACAGACGCTATGAGATTTTCGGCGGAATCTCCAGCAACGGTGAAATTGCAAAAATGGCCGAAATCGTTAAAACAGATCATATTGATACCGTAGTCGCAGTTGGCGGCGGAAGTGCTGTAGATACTGCCAAGGCAACTGCATATTACACTGGCAAACATATTGTTATCATTCCTACTGTAGCAGCAACAGATGCTCCATGTACCGGACTTTCTGTTATTTATAACGATGATCACAGTTTTGACAAATACCTGTTTTACCCAACCAATCCAGATGCTGTCATGGTGGATTCAACTATTATTGCAAATGCACCAGTGAAATTCCTGATCGCAGGTATGGGAGATGCACTTGGAACATATTTTGAAGGCAGAGCTTCCATTCGTACAGAATCTGCCAGCCTGGAGGGAACAGGAATCACACGTGCTGGTCAGGCACTTGCCAGATTATGCTACGATACATTAGTTGCCTATGGAAAACAGGCAGTTGAAGCATGCAAAGTACATGCCGTAACTCCAGCTTTAGAAGCGATCATTGAAGCAAATGTATATTTATCTGGTGTGGGAGCAGATAACGTAAACTGTGCAGCAGCGCACTCTTTCTATAACGGAGTAACCTCCCTGGGAATCGCTCATGCTGATCACGGCTGCTGTGTTGCCCTTGGCACACTGGTACAGCTGGTTCTGGAAGGTGCTTCTAAAGAAGAATTCAAAGAAGTTCAGGATTTCTGCCTGGAAGTAGGACTTCCGGTAACATTAGAAGAAATCGGTGTTACAACCCCAGAGCAAGTAGCAATCATCGCAAAGAACGCATGTGTTCCTGGCGAGACAATACATAATCTTGCCGGAGATGTTCAACCAGTCGAACTTTATGACGCGATCATGCAGGCAGATGCAATGGGAAAAATTGCACTTGGAAAGTAAAACAGAACGAGAAACTCTTATCCTTTTCTTTCACACAAAAAAGGGCCATGGATTCATTTTGAATCTTTGGTCCTTTTTCGCTGCTTCCTATTTATGAGCCTATGAAACTTTTTCTGTAAAATAACCTAAGTAAGGTCCTTCTATGATAC